>Ga0257119_1000280_pt1 | contig 53328 bp, 43 predicted proteins | sample SI112_200mmetaG_FD_190179 | JGI IMG/M metagenome (GOLD analysis project Ga0257119, IMG submission 190179) | Marine microbial communities from Saanich Inlet, British Columbia, Canada - SI112_200m | ecosystem: Environmental > Aquatic > Marine > Inlet | place: Canada: British Columbia | collected... | reverse complement strand
CCTTTCCACTTCCTCCGCCAGTATTTAGGTAAGTTTTCGCAGAAGTCCCAATAGTTTTTGTGACATATTTGAAGTAATGTTCTATTTGGTTTGTTTCCTTTGGGATTGTGCCCTCAGGCGTCATATCATCCAAGTCATATGTATCGAAATGAGCAGTATACAAGAAGAAAGTTTCCATCATCCGACCTGCAACTTGTCCTGGGTTTTGAGAAAGGTCATGGATGCTACCGACAACTTCGCTAACAGCCTCCTTTTCAAACTTATCTGCAGCACGTTTGTAGGAATTTGTCTTAAACATTACAAGTCTCAAAGGATCAACATTAGCAATTACGAATTCTTCACGATCCCAAGTGTCTCCTTTTGGTTTATTAGCAGACCATCGTGAGTTATAGAATTCCTCAAGCTCCAAGATCCTTTCCTGAACTAGCATTTCAATCTCTGCAAACTCGGCTTTTGTATCAGCGTCGTTAAGCAAATTAGTCATCATTGCTTCCAACATGAATTTTCTAGAGTTCAGAAGCATATCAACTTCATTCTCATTTACGCTTCCAGAGAGCAATTGGCCTCCAGAAGGAAGTGAAAAGTCTGTTATTGAATCCCAAGCTCCTCGAGCAAAATGTTCTACATAATTTTCTCTGTCAGAATTCGCTTGGATATGTTGACGAATCTCTTCAAAGACCGGAGCATTAACAGCATTCAATCTAGATTCAATGTATTTGCTCGCAAATCGAGGGTCTTTCACAAGTTCCAAGAATGCCTCTTTAGTAATAAGATATTCTCCAGAACCAGAATCGTAAGTCACCTCAATGCTATGACCTAACATCACGACATTGAAAGTATTTCCGCCAGTAGCAGGATCATAATCCAGCTTAGCGTTAGATCCATTGTACAAAAGTTTCAAAGGCGTAAGGTCACTATTTGAACTATTGAAGACATGGTACAAGACAGTATTTGCTTCAGGGCTCGCATCTTGATCAACATATAAGACGTCAGTAGTCCCAACAATCGCACATTTAACTGAACGAGCATTGTCCGAAGGAGTACACTCAACTTCGGTATCAAATGCAGGAACACCCAATGCTGGATAACCCTTCATAGCCATTTCAGCTGCCCATTTTCCGTCTTTAAATTCTAATTTATTAGTAGATCCATTGAAATGAACACCAGTCAAAAGTGCAGTCATCTGCCCCTCAATCGCTCCATACAACTCATCGATCTTGTTCCCAGGATCTGGATTAGTCGTCGCGCCATCTGGCACAGTGTAACCAATAACAACCGCAGTATCAGGATCATTAGCAAGAGCAATATCATAAGTAGTTTCGCCTTCCCCACGTTTCATCTTGATACGGATAGGGAAGCCAAAGGCATAACCCGCAATTTGTCCGTCAGCACGTTCATTGACGATATTGAGACCAGCGTTATCAAACGCAGATAGCTCACGTCTAGCACGGTCATAGGCCTCAGAATCAAGCCATCCGCTCGATTCAATCGAACCATAAGTCGATAGTAAGTAATACAATCCTCGCATCTCAACACCAGCATACTGGCTCTTAGGATTTAAGAATTTTTCTTCAAAAGTTGTACCACCCTTGGCCTCAACTTTGTTTCTGTACATATCACGCAAAGTCAAAGTTGTACTATACAACTGACGACACGCATCTACGTATAATTTTTCTTGTGCAGATAGTGAATTATATGGTCGTTCATCAAGATAAATCGGACCAATTCCCTCCAAATGAGGGAAATACTGCCGAATTCCAGGACGAGTCAACTGAATCATCCCAAATTTCGCACTCTTTGGATCAGAATCCAAACCATTTGTCTTTGCAATATGCTCAGTAGCAATAGGAGAGAATACATCGATCGCTTTCGCCTGACTCAAAGCCAGCATAACCCCGGTCTCAAGACCCATACGATAAGCCTCAGGATTCATTTTTGCCATGTCTGCCAAAGAGTTGATTGAAGTCCCTTTGATGTCTGCATTCACACCTTTTCCCCAGATTTCCTTAAGTTTTTCTGGAGCAAAAATTGCAGCACCTGCATAGATCGCAGAACCATAAATCAAGAATTTTCCTAAAGTAGTGTCTTCTTTGTCTTTGATATTTTTCTCATAGAACTTATAAAGCCCATATCCAAGAACACCATACAAAGCCAGAGTCGAGTAATCTCGATTCTCAACAGCATCTACAAACTTATTAGCAGCCTTGCTGGCATGTTTACTAATAGTTGCAGTCACAGGCTCCTCATTCATTCCTCTCAATCCTTCATTAATCTCAACTTGGTCAACTTTTTGTGCTCTTAAAATTCCACGAACAGTATCGAAATACAGATAAGACAAATAGAATTGTTCTCCTTCTGGACTAGAATTACTAATCTGTAGCAATTCCGCATCAGTAAACTCATTCTTTCTCAAAAGTTTATTCAGTGGATTGGTTGGGTCTGTACTGTGAGGCTTCCCCTCATAGGCAAACTTCAATCCTTCTTTCATCCACTCAGTAAGATCAGTTCCTGTTTCTTGTACTCCAAGCTTTTTGTAAACTTCTACGACATTGTCCAGCTGAGCCTCATTCGAAAAAGAAAGAGTCTCAGGATCGATATTTAACTTATCTCTATTCTGATAAATCCTCAAAATTGTCTCATCTTGCGGCATGTTTTTTCTTAATGCTTTCAACCCTTTTCTCGAACTCAACTCTGCCTTTAGCTGCGCCAATCTTTTATTCGGATCAACTTTTGGGGTTACCCCAGGAGCTGCGGATGGTTTCTTTTTAGCCCCTCCAGAAGGCGTAGCTCCAGTCGGAGCCATATTTGCCAACCTCTGCTCTTTGAACAGATTTAGCATATTGTGTAAAAATGTATGTTTCATGTTTATGGTTTTAGTTTTTGTGTTTATTTATATTTAAAGTTATCAGGAAATTATACCAAAAATCCGGAACTTTATCAAGACTTAGTTTGCGAAAACGACCTGAAACTGATAGGATACGCGCGAATATTTCTCAGAACATTTTTCGTAAAAATCATAACGAAATCTCAGAGAAATGAAAAAATCATGAAAATTTCCAAAAAAAATAACCAAAAATCATGAAATACACACTCAAAAAAAACGACAACTCAACAGTCACTCTGACAATCGAAGTTGAACAAAAAGAACTCGAAAAACACAGAATAAAAGCAGCAGAAGATATCTCAAAAGAGCTCAAAATCGACGGCTTCAGACCTGGAAAAGTGCCTTTAGACGTTGTGGAGAAAAATGTCGACAAAAAATACATCGACGCACAAACAATGGACATCGCAATCCAAGTTTCATACGCGGAAGCAGCGATGAAAGAAAAATTGCAAGTCATCGCTCAGCCAAAAATCAAATTCCTTTCAGACACTACAAAATCAGGCGAACCACTCAAATTTGAAGCGGAAGTTGCCATCATGCCGGAAGTAAAAGTCAAAGAGTACAAATCAATAAAAGTTCCAAAAGAAGACGTAAAAGTTGAGAAAAAAGAAATCGAAGAGGCTCTAGCAGACCTCAAAAAATATTTCAAAGATTGGAAAGACGTGGACAGAGCAGCGAAAAAAGGGGACAGAGTCGAGCTTGATTTCGAAGGATTCGAGCCAAAAGATGACAGCCCAATTGAAGGAACTGCATCAAAAAATCATCCAGTAATTCTTGGCGATAATACACTAATTCCTGGCTTCGAAGAGCACGTTGAAGGGATGAAAAAAGACGAAAAAAAGGAGTTTGAACTAACATTCCCAAAAGACTACCACAAAAAGGATTTCTCGGAGAAAAAGATCAAATTCAAAGTAGAATTGAAGCGAATTGAGGCAGGGGAGGACCCAGAAATCAACGAAGCTTTTGCAGAAAAATTGACTGGTAAAAAATTAACACCAGCAGAGCTAGAAAAAGACATCGAAAACAACATCAAAGCGAAGAAATCACAAAGAGCAGAAATGGATCGTGAAAACAAATTCTTAGAAAAAATTCTAGAAAATACTGAAGTTAATCTTCCAGACACGTTGGTAGACGAAGAAGTTGAGTACATGGTTCACGACATGAGACACGATTTGCAAAACAAAGGAGTTAAGGATTTCAATGAATTCCTCGAGAAAAACAAGACAACAATCGAAGATTTGAAGAAAAAATACAAACCAGAAGCTGAAAAAAGAATCAAAGTCAGACTTGCGCTAACTCACATCATTGAAGAAGAAAAAATCGAAGTAGAGGACAAAGAAGTCGATGAAGAATTGAAGAAAATGGAAATGCTTGGTAAAAAACCAAACAGTCCAGAAGAAGAACAACAAGCAAAAGCGCAATTGAAGAACAAACTTGTTCTAAAGAAATTGTTCGACAAGCTTCTCGGATAAAGCGCAACTACGCCCGAACAAAAAAATTTGCATTTCAATTAAAAAATGTATACAGTACCAGCGTTTACTGAGTACATTTTGTATTCGCAAACCTGGAGAATCCACGGGAATAAGGGCTCTCATGGCTCCAGACATAATAGGGCATTATCTAATATATAAGATGTTAAAGAACCTTTTTACGTCGAACGTTCGTATTAAGTTGCTAAAGTTTTTCTTGCTTAATCCTGAAGCAGAACACTTTATAAGACAACTTACACGTGATCTTGATGAGCAAATCAACTCAATCAGGCGTGAATTAGACAATCTCAAAAAAATTGGGCTCTTGCGATCACGAACAAAGCTAAGAAAAAAATATTACTTCCTAAATCCAGATTTTATATTCTACGAAGAATTAAGATCGATTTTTCAAAAATCACAACAATCAATTCCAGAAATTACCAAGAAATTAGCGTCATTTGGGGAAGTAAAAGTACTTATACTATCAGGTTTATTTATCAATAGAGACGACGACGTAGACCTGTTAATAGTGGGGTCGGTAGACCGAGAAAGGCTCACTGAATATCTCAACAATGACTTAAGTTTCAAGCGGCCAGTCAGATTCACAGTCATGACTCAAGATGACTTCGAATACCGAATAAAATGCAAAGACAAATTCGTCACAGAAATCGTAGCAACAAAAGGAAATCTCATACCTATAAAAAAGCTTGATTCCCTTTAGACAATTCATTATACTCCACCCGACAATTTTCAAGAATCAACCAAAAAACAAGATGACTAATTTAATCATTCAGAAATTACAGAAATTGAATCTAAAGAAGGCTCCAAAGATCGAGCCTGGTATGACTGTCCGTGTTCACCAGAAGATTAAGGAAGGTGAAAAGGAGAGAATCCAGGTTTTTGAAGGCCTTGTACTCAAAGTTTCTGCAGGACACGGAATCGACAAAACTTTCACTGTCCGAAAAATCGTTGACGGTATTGGGGTAGAAAAAATCTTCCCAATCAACTCTCCACACATCGATCGAATCGAAATTACAAAGAAATCTAAGATCCGACGCGCAAAACTTTATTATATGCGTGAAAGATTTGGTAAATCTGCACGTTTGAAAGGACGTTTCTTAACAGAAGCGGAGAAAAACAAAGAAATGGAAGACTCAGCAGCAGACTTAGCTGAAGAACAGTCACAGGAAGCCGAAGGCGATCCAGTGACAGAAAACGTGAGCGAAGCGAACGAAGAAAAAGGCGAAGAAGCTCCAGCGACTGAGGAGGCTGCGCCAGCAACTGAAGAAGCACCAAAAGAGGAGGAAAAAGCTCCTGAGGCGCCAGCTGAAGAGCCAAAACCAGAAGAAGAGGCTCCTGCTCCTGAAGAAGCTGCTCCAGCTGAGGAAGAAAAATCAGAAGAAAGTTCCGCTGACGCGGCTGCTTCTGACGAAGCAGTTCCAGCAGAAGAACCAAAGAAAGAAGAATAATTTCTTCATTCGTTCATCATGATAATTGCAGGGATAGACGAGGCAGGTCGGGGACCGCTTGCGGGCCCAGTTGTTTCAGCTGCGGTTATTTTGAAAAAAGGGCAACGTCTTCCGGGCTTAAATGATTCAAAAAAGCTTTCCGAAGAAAAACGCGAAGAGCTCTACAAAAAAATCACAGAAAATGCAATTTCATACAGCGTAATAGCTATCGACCACGAATATATCGATCGTCATAACATCCTCAAAGCAGTCCAAAAAGCGAACAAAGACGCAGTAAAAGCCCTCGATCCACAACCAGATCTAGTCCTGATAGACGGCAGAGACAAGCAAATCATCACAATTCCATTCAAAACGATCATAAAAGGGGATACCTTCGTGAGGGAAATCATGGCAGCGTCGATTTTGGCAAAAGTCACACGAGATCGTCTCATGAAAAAATTTGCCAAAAAATACCCGCAATACGCATTTGAAAAACACAAAGGATACGGAACAAGGCTTCACACAGCCCTTCTCGAAAAGCACAAGCCTTGTGCAATCCATAGAAAAAGCTATACTCCTGTTACAAACCTATTAAAATGAAAATCGTAATAGCAGGCAACTACGGAGCAGGAAATCTAGGAGACGAATTAATCCTGGAAGGTCTTTTGGAAACACTTAACGACATCGTCCCAAAAGCCAAAATCACAGTCCTAACAGCGCGCCCACAATTCACAAAAAAGAGATTCTCAAAATACGACATAAAAACCAGATACAAAGTCCCTGCAGGCATCAGGTCACTCCTGAAAAACCTCTTAAACGGACAGCTCAAGAAAACACTCCGTGCAATCAAGAAATCGGACTATTTTATCTTGGGAGGAGGCGGACTCTTCGATGAAACTACGAAAAAAGCGATTTGGATCTGGGGAACCCAAGCCCGCGCAGCATATCATTACAAGAAACCAGTGATCATGTACGGCCAAAGCATCTCAAATCTCAAATCAAATTGGGCAAAAAAACGAATCAAAAAATATTTCCGAAAAGCAGAACTCATAGCGGTAAGAGACCTCGAATCAAAACAAGATCTGAAACGACTCATAAGAGGTAAAAAAATAATCTCAATGCCGGATTTGATCTTTAAAATCCGGAAATTACAGGTCGCAAGTCAATCCCAGGGCCAAAAAACTTTAATAGCACTTAGGGCCTTAACAAACCAAAAAGCCGAAGAAGAAATTCAAAAATTCATCAAAAACAACGAACAAAACCTCACACACATTCAGTTTCAAAAAACAAAAGAGAATGTCTCAGTGTACACCAGCAACTTGGACAAAATCCTCAACAAATATCACAATTCAAAAGCGATCATTGCGACAAGACTGCACGCAATACTCATGGCTGTTTGCACAGGAACTCCATTCATCGCAATCAACTACAATCCAAAAGTTCAAAACATCCTCGATGCGCTAAACCTAGCCGAATACATGATCAACCCAGAAGAAATAACAGCCGAGAATCTCCAACGAAAACTTCAAGAAATCAAAGAAAATCACAAAGAAATCTCCCAAAGACTCAAGCGTATAGCAGAAACCCAACTCCAAAAACACGAAAACGTTGAAAAACACCTCTCACAAGCGCTCAATATCAAACCCCTACAATAAATTATTATCCATCAAATACTTCCGTGAAGTTTTTTGTTTACGGATCATTTCTCGTTCAACATCAACAGGTTCAACACCCATGACAGCTTGATGCTTTCTTTCATCGAGATTCAGCTCGTCATCCACGAATCGCAATTCACTCATTTGGATCATTGTAGCCGCGTCGAGAAGACTATCAAAGGATTCACCGCAATCTCCCCAAAAACCCTGCATAACGTCATATGTGAGCGTGTCCTGCTCGATATAGAAGTTGTTTACGTCAGTAATCTCAAGCTCACCACGTTTTGAAGGTTTCAAAGTCCGAATAATGTCGAAAACCTGATTGTCATACATATAAATCCCAGTCACCGCAAAGTCAGAAGGCGGATTCTTTGGTTTCTCAATAATTTCTTTGATTTTGCTTCCCTCAACAATAGGAACTCCGTAATTCTCAGGACGCTCCACCTTTTTCAAGAAAATCTTCGCACCTCGAGGTTGCATCATAAAACTCTCAAAAGCATCAGAAACATCATCCTGAATGATATTGTCTCCAAGAACAACACACACACGCTCATCTCCAGCAAAAGTCTCAGCCAAAGCAAGTGCCTGCGCGATTCCTCCAGCTTCATCCTGAACTTCGTAAGACAGATTGAGCCCAAGCTCACGCCCAGAGCCAAGAAGCTCGAGGAAGTGACCTGCGTGCCCTTTCCCTGAAACGATCAAAATATCAGTAATCCCAGCTCTCTTCAGCGAAAATAGGGGATAATAAATCATCGGTTTGTTGTACACAGAAAGAAGATGCTTGTTAGTCACATTCGTTAACGGGTTCAATCGACTTCCTGTTCCCCCAGCCAAAACAATTCCTTTCATAAATTGACAGAATCAGTAATTATTTGTAGGGAAATTCTATCAGGAGTCCAAGTAATCCGCAAGCGCATCTTTCCAGGTTCGCAGCTTTGGAAGTTTTGTATTTAACAGGATAGAGTTTTTTGGTCTAACAGCAGGCCTTGGAACCTCCGCAGACCCCACTTTTTGAACTTGCATTCTTGGTTCTCGAATCTTGAAAATCTCAGCAGCAAACCCGTGCCAACTAGTAAAAGCATCATTTGTCAGATGATAAATCCCAAATTCAGGAAGTTTTTCGGGATCAGCAGCCTTTAGAATAAAATTCTTCAAAACCCCTTGAACCAAATCAACAGTATAAGTCGGACATCCAAATTGGTCTCCCACAACCTTCAACCCAGGCCTTTCCCCAGCCAAAACCTCACCCCCAAGCCGCAGCATCGTACTCACAAAACTCTTGTCGCCCTCAGGACGAGGGCCATAAAGCCAAGAAGTCCGCACGACAAAATACTTCACCATCTCCTTTCGAATCATCTCTTCCCCCTGGTATTTCGTATCCCCATAAACATTCAGCGGATCAGGGATTTCGTCCTCTGTATACCCGTTCGGCGGCTCTTTTCGCCCACCAAAAACATAGTCAGTAGAGAAATGAATAAGAATCGCATCCGATTTTGCACACAAACGCGCAATATTCTTTGGACCATCCGTATTTACAGCAATAGCCTCACGCTTTTCAGAAGAAAACTCAGCATCATCCACATGTGTATAAGCCACACAATTAATCACCACATCAGGATTGAAATCATCAAAATGATGCTTCACATTGCCATAAGAAGTGATGTCCACATTTTTGTGAGTCAAAGCAGCCAACTCAACTCCAGGAATTTCCTTTAGTTGAGCCTTGAACTGGCTTCCCAGCATCCCATTTGCTCCTAACAACAATACTTTCATGCTTGAGAAAATTTAACAATTTCCTTGATCAAATTTTCCAATTTCACATCCTTTGCCGCATCTTTTTCAGATTCAGATCGTTCTTTCCATTCGACGCCTCCGTTCTCGAGCGTTCTCTTGCTCACAACAATTCTCAGAGGGACTCCAATCAAGTCAGCGTCTTTGAATTTCACTCCAGCCGAATCATCTCGATCGTCATATAGGACTTCGATTCCTTCAGTAAGTAGGTCTTCGTAGAGTTTGTCCGCAGCCTTGAGAACTTCTTCGTCTTTCCCAAGAGAAAGCACATGAACCAAGTAAGGCGCCACAGATTTTGGCCAAATAATTCCATTTTCGTCATGACTTGCCTCGACAATAGTCCCGACAAGACGAGTATTCCCAATACCATAGCAGCCCATGACCACTGGCACTTGTTTACCTTCTTTGTCCGTCACAGTCAGTTTTGTAGCATCTGTATATTTTGTCCCAAGCTTAAAGATGTTCCCAGCCTCAACAGCAGTCATTTCCTTGAGAGTTTCATTACAAGTCTTGCAATGAAAAGCTCCTTTTACCTCAACAAGATCCACAAAATCATCAATCTGAAAATCTCGACCGATATTGGCATTTCGATAGTCGGTATTTTCCTTATTTGCTCCAGTTGCAAAGTTTTTTACATTTGCGATCGAATGATCAGCGATGAACGAAAGTTTAACCTTGTCAGGAAGCCCAACAGGGGATATGAAACCCTGAACTAATCCAGCCTTTTTGAGAGTCTCAGGAGAGGCTGCACGCAACATTTTCCCGACATATCGTTCTAATTTACATTCATTCACAGCAAGATCCCCACGAATACAAACTCCCAAAAGTCCACCTCCATCAACTTCGTAAACAACAGTCTTCAAGATTTTTGATTCAGGTACATCGTGTGCCTCAGCACTGGCTGTTATCGAGAAACCTCGCTCCATCTTCAATTCCTGCAGCTCTTCTTCTTTTTCTTTTGGATCATGCGGATTCACAACTTTTCCTTCAGCAATCTCTAGATTTTGAGCGGTATTACACTTGTCACAAGTGATGATAGTGTCCTCTCCAGCAGGAGTCTCAACCGAGAATTCATGTGAAATCTGGTCAGTAAAAGCTCCACCAGACGCCTCAATAACATAAGCACGAAGCCCACATCTCTCGTAAACACGGAGATAAGCATCCATAGCACGCTGATAATACGCATCCAAATCCTCCTCAGAAGTATGAAAACTGTACATATCCTTCATCCCAAACTCACGCCCACGCAAAACACCTGATTTTGCTCGAGGCTCATCACGAAATTTTGCCTGAATCTGATAAACAGACATTGGCAAGTCCTTGTATGATTTGATGTACTTCTTGGCTAGGGGAGTGACAACCTCCTCATGACTCGGCCCGAGCACATATTCCTGATCTCCAGTCCCAGAAGTCCTATACAAAACATCATCCATAACAGCATCACGTCCTGTATCCTTCCAAATACTTCTCAAATGAAGCGACGGCATCAAAATCTCCTGGCCATCAACACCATCCATCTCTTCTCGGATGATTTCATTCACTTTTTTCAGCACTCTCAAACCGAGAGGAAGGTAATTGTAGATACCTGCAGATTGTTTCTCAACAAACCCAGCTTGTGTAAGGAATTGAGCATTCTTACTATCTGCATCAGCTGGCGCATCGTGGCGTGTTTTTCCAAATAATTTTGAATATCGCATAGGGGAAAGTTTATATATAAAAATCGCAGTAAAATATAACACAGCCTCCTAAACTAAACCAGTTCTAGTCACAGAAGGTTGACAAAAGGAGTGGAAATTGATAAAAATACGTACCAATTTAAAAAATTCTACAACATGACTAAAGGAATAGACCAAGCAGGAGAGACTCCTCAATTGAGAACATCAGGACTTACAGATATGGGATGGCAACATATTCAGGTAATAGGAAGTAAGCATCGGCAGCCAAAAATAATGATGCTTGCAACAGACGCGGGAATCTTTATAGCACCAGCAACAATTGGGTTAGGACACTCAGTAACAGAAATGGCCGTAATAGCAAGAAACGCAATAGAGCCACTAAGAGAAATTTCCGACACATCAAGATCCTCAGCTTTCAATAGACACAGCAGACACAAATTGAGAGCTTTCGATCTCTCATTTGTAGGAGGCCATCTAAGATTACACCCAGAAACAGAACTTCATCCCCAGACAAGTATCCCAGATCCAGAACTACTATCTTCTGAAGCGACAGCTTCTAATATACTGGAAGGTAGAGCTGATTTCTTTGCAGAATCACCAGAGCTAGAAGCTCTAAAAGAACACCTACTAGCACAAGACGAACAACCAGAACTTCCAAAAGTAGCATTTGTACTTCAAATTCCAGGAATATTTGCCGAAGAGGAGCTTTCTCAAATGGATGCGACAATTGCTCACCACAACGCAGGACAAGGTTATGAACTAAAACGTAGAGAAGTAGACCTCTCAACAGCACTTCAATGTGCGATATCTAGAGTAGGGAGACCCAAAGACAGAAGGGTTACCAGTTTCGTCACAACTCAAAAAGGTCCAAATGGAGGACTTATTGTCGTAACTCACATCGAAGGTCAAAAGATCTTAGTAGAAGAAATACAAGATGCAGATACCCCAGAGATCCAATCAAGGCTAGCCACAAGAATACACGGCGAAGGACATGAAGGCCAATTATCATATCCTATATCGGTGATAATGGAACGAAGACTCCTACAGGAAGCCTAACCTACCGGCTAGTCTCAAGCGGTTTCTTACTAACCACTTTGTGCTGTCTTTCCTGAATATTCTCTTCGAGCTTTTTTGTCCATTCTTCGTGCTCCTTGTACCAATCAAAAGTCTTTGCGATTCCTTCCTTGAAGTTCACAGAAGGTTCCCAATTCAATTCAGACTGTATCTTTGACGAATCAATCGCATATCTACGATCATGCGCACGTCGATCATCAACGTAAACAATACAACTTTCATCCCTTCCTAAGAAATTCAAAAGAATTTTAGTGATTTCCAGGTTAGTTTTTTCATTATTTCCTCCAATATTATAAACCTCTCCAAGCTGCCCATCATTCACAATCATATCGATAGCCCGGCAGTGATCGATCACATACAACCAATCTCTCACATTCAAACCATCACCATACACAGGAACTTCACGTCCCTCAGTCATCAGTTTGAAAAAATAGGGGATCAACTTCTCAGGAAACTGATACGGCCCATAATTATTACTACATCGAGACAAGGTCACAGGCATCTCATAAGTCTCAAAAGCAGACCGCACGAGCAGATCCGCAGAAGCCTTGCTGGCAGCGTACGGACAATTCGGCGCAATCGGAGTGCTCTCGGTAAAAAAGTCCTCAGAATCAGTTCCCAAATCCCCATAAACCTCATCAGTCGAGATTTGATGATATCTCTTTACACCTGTTTCACGCGCAGACTCGAGAAGATTATGAGTCCCCACAATATTCGTCATAACAAAAATGCTAGGCTCCTCAATCGATCGATCCACATGAGTCTCAGCGGCAAAATTCAAAACAGTATCAAACTTTTCAGCTTCAAATAAATCCTCAACAAACTTCTTATCAGCAATATCTCCTTTTACAAAACGAAATCGCCCTTCCTGCGCCAACAAATCACTCAAATTATCCTTGTTTCCAGCGTAAGTAAGCTTGTCCAAAACAACCAATTGATCCTCAGGGTATTTGTCAAAATGATAGTGAGCATAATTACTCCCGATAAAACCTGCGCCCCCTGTTATTAAGACTTTTTTTGCCATGAGATAAATTCGTTAAGATCGTAAATATAGTCATTCGGTTCGTAGTTTACCGAAGAAATTGCCATCAATACAGCATCGTCAGAAAAATCAACAAACTCTCGGTAATAATCTCCTTCCATCAATACAGCTTCACCAGGCCCAGCCAATTCAAACTCCTCCCAAGCATCCCCATCATGAAATCGACATTTAACCGCCCCCTTCTGACAAACGTAAATCTTTTTCTCACCCTTCACGCAATGTCCGCCTCGATCCTCAGTCACATCAACAAGATAATAGATCCGAGCCGGAGCCCAATCGATAAAATCGCGTAATTCAATAGGAACCAGAGTCCCTCGTTCGTCAGTAAAAGATTCTAATTTGATTTTTTCAAGTCGCATAGCCAGAATTTTAGATTATTCCTCAGCTTTTTCAGCGGCCCCATCCTCGCCCTCCTCCTGATCCTCTTCACCTTCCTTTGCCTCTTCTTCAGGTCGCTCGATCTTCTCACCAAGTTTTCTGTGTTTTTCTTCGTATTTGTAAGCTTCGATAATATCTCCTTCTTTTAGTTTCAATTTGCCTCCGTACTTGATACCACATTCTTCACCTTCTACAGCTTCGTCCGCAGTATTTTCACCACGTTGCAACGAAATCATCTTTTCTTTGTCTCCCAAAACTTCATCATCACGATGGATTCTCAAGATTGCGTCTTTTGTAAGCTTTCCATTCAAAACTTTACAACCAACAATCATTTCTTTTTTCTTGGTCAAGAAAATCTGTTGGACAGTAGCCTTACCAAGCTCAACGAGAATAACTTCAGGTTCAAGAAGTCCTCCAAGTACATTGGTAACCTCGTCAATTAATTCATAAATGATTTTGTAGCTACGAACCTCAACACGTTCACGATTAGCAGTTTGCTTCACATGAGGTGAGTCAAAGTCAGTATGGAAGCCAAGCACGAGCCCTTTTGAGGCACTCGCCATCATGACGTCCGATTCAGTGATTTTTCCAACTCCGCTATGAATAATCTTGATTGCAACCTCTTCATCCTTGATCTTCGCAAGCGATCCTTTGATCGCTTCGATAGAACCTTTTGTGTCAGCTTTTAGAACAAGTTTCAAAATTTGGTCAGATTGAACTTGAGTGATGAGCTTGTTCATCGCAGACATACCAGAGTCAGCTTTTGCAGTATCAGAAGCACGATTAATCTCTTCAGATTTCTGACGCGCAGCTTTTTCGTCTGACACAACCTGCAAAATATCTCCACTAAGAGGAGTTTTGTTGAGACCAGCCACCAAAATAGGGGTAGAAGGCCCAGCTTCTTTGATTCTTTTTCCAAGTGAGTCCATCATTATCTTCACTTTTCCATAAGTCGATCCAACGATAAAATTATCTCCCTGACGGAGAGTTCCAGTATTTACAAGAATAGTCGCTACAGGCCCAAGACTATGATCCAAATGAGCCTCAACTACACTACACACGGCGTTTCTATCAGGGTTAGCCTTCAAGTTCTCCATGTCAGCTGTAAGCAACACCATATCAAGTAGATCAGGCACTCCATCACCTTTCAATGCAGAAATAGGAACAGTAATAGTCTTACCGCCCCAATCCTCAGGTTGAAGGTCATGTTCTGCTAATTCTCCTTTAACCTTGTCTATATTTGCATTTGGTTTATCTATTTTGTTGATAGCAACGATGATCGGCACACCCGCTTCTTTTGCATGGTTGATCGCCTCGACAGTTTGAGGTTTGATTCCTTCCTCAGCCGCCACAATCAAAATCGCGATATCAGTAACATGCGCTCCACGCGCTCTCATCTCAGTAAAAGCTTCATGTCCGGGAGTGTCCAAGAAAGTAACCAATCTAGGATCGCTTTTTCCGTCTTTTGCAGAAACAGCTACCTGATACGCAGCAATATGCTGAGTAATTCCTCCAGATTCTCCAGCGACCACATCGGTCTTTCGGATCGAATCAAGAAGCTTGGTCTTACCATGATCCACATGTCCCATTACCACCACAACAGGTGGCCGTTCTTTGAGGACCGAGTCGTCTTCTTCTTTAATCAAATTTGAAATATTTCTTTCTAGGATTTCGCTCGCTGACGCTGTCCCATGTTTTTTCTTAACCTTAATTCCAAGATCCCCAGCAATAATCAAAATAGTCTCGAAATCAATCTGTTGATTGATATTCGCCAAAACCCCGTTTTTCATCAATTCTCCAATGATTTTCGCTACACTTACGCCAGATTTCTCAGCCAACTCTTTAACAGAAATAGCCTCTCCAATATCAATAGCTTTCCCAAGATCAACAGCTGGTTTCTCTTCTTCTACCTTATCTTCAGCTTTTTTCTTATCGTCCTTTCCTGCCATCTTTTTTCTCTGGCTTTTCACAACTTCACGCTGCATCTCTTCGTGGATGATATCATCATAAACCTGAGCAACGTCTTCTCCACGAGCAGCTTCGTCGGCCTCTGCCTCAGCAGTCTCATCAAGTTCAGACAAAACCAACTCCGCAACGTCGTCCTCGACAGTCCTAGCTTGAGGTTTTACCCCAAAACCAAGATTATCGAGTTTCTCTCGAAGTTCTTTTACATCAATCCCAAGTTGTTTTGCTAAATCAGCTAGTTTCATAACTACGACAGTTTAAGAGAAGTGGCTCCTGAAGTAAAGGTTAATTAGCCTCGACAAAAACCTCGGATTTTTCCTCGACGGCTTCAGCCTCAGAGATTTCGTCAGCCCCCTCATCAGCTCCTTCAATCTGCTGATGCCCTCTTGCTGCCGGAACCTCGACTTTACCAAGTTTGTCAGACAAACGCCCAAGCCTTTTTTCAGAATTATCATAGCTGCTCTGAGCTCTACCCAGATGAGTCCCAACCAATTCAAAATCCTTATCAAATTTGCCAAACTCACTCCGTAACCGAGAAAGATTGTTGAAAATCTCACGAGCACTCTTCTCAATCTGCATGCCTTTGAGCCCCATGAGGATAGTATGTAGGTAAATATTAAAACTATTCGGCGAAACAGGAATCACATGCTTCTCTAAGCCATACTGGCTGATCGAAACACCAGAGCTATCCTTGATGATCGTCTCATAGTAGACATTCTCCGCCGGAATATACATCAGCGCAAAATCCAGCGTCCCTTCATCAGTAAGAATATATTTCTTCGAAATCGCATCGATATGTTTCTTCACATCCACCACAAAAGCCTTTCGCATCCGTTCAGACTCTTTTTCGTCCTTTTCCTCAGACATCTTTTTGAAATTCTCAAGAGGGAACTTGGCATCAACCGAAACCATCTGATCATCTCTCAATCTCACGACCGCATCGACAACTTCTCCAGATTTGAACCTGTGTTGAAGTTCAAACTGTCCTTTTGGGAAAATTTGAGCCAAAAGTTCTTCCAAAAACAATTCCCCAAGTCCACCACGCAACTTCGGAGTCTTCAAAATATCCTGCAAACTAGAAAGATCCCTCGCATAATCCTCAACCTTCTTGTTCGACTCCTCTAGCCGAGAAATACTCGCAGTAACTTCCTTGATAACCTTACCCGCATTATCGAGACGTTCCCCAACAGATCTTTGCTGTTTTTGAGAAAGCTCAGCGTTCTCTTTGAGACGACCATCGACTTGAGTAGTCACACGTCCAAGCTGCTCGAGCATCGTCTGAGTGACGGTGTTCAGATTGTTGGTCATGTTCTGATTCAACGAGTCAATTCGCGAAGAAAGATCCCCAGACTTGTCCTGGCCGGCATCCTTTTGTAAATACAAGTAAATGAAGCCTCCTAAAGAAGCAACAGCGACGAATCCTAGAATGAGAGTTGTAATATCCATGGACTTAAAAGATATCGAATTTCATTAAAATTTGCAAGAAAGGGTTTTTAGAGTAAAATTAGATCCTAAGATAAAAAAACAACAAATAACCACTATTCGTATGGACAACAAAACCAAAATATTTCTCGCAGGACTCATCGTAGTCGTAATCGGCGGATTGGCATTTCTCCAGCTCAACAATAGGGGAATCCTACAAGGCCGACTAACAGACGACCTCGACCAAACAGAACAACTCGGCCTTCCAGATCTAGAACCAACAATCGCACAAGTAGAAAACGACATCGACGGTAGCATCAGAGTAAGAGTCACAATCGAAAACGTAGGAGCAGGCCCAGTTCTCGGGTCAGACACATACACTTACGAAGTTTACCTAGACGACCAATTAGTCTTCACAAACACAGACAACTACACAGAGATGAACCCTGGTAACAAATTCTCATTCATCTATCCAGTAGATAGAGACATCTACAAATACAACGAAGTAGGAACGGTAGAGGTAGTTCTAGATCCAGACAACAACGTCAAAGAGAGCAATGAGGGAAACAATTCTCACATGGCCCCATACGAGTACTAGATCCTCACACCCCAGGACAAATCACGCGATAATCGCAAAAATTACACAAGAAACCAGGCGTCGGATTAAATTCCGACGCTTTTATTTCGGCAATGTTTTCCAAAATCTCGTCACGGACCTTGTCCAAATCCTTTGGGACCTCTTTCATCGAAATCTTCTCGCCATCCTCAAGGAAATAAAAAGCCAAACCAGAAACTGGAATATGGAAAATCTCTCGACACGCCAAAGCATACACAGCCATCTGTAGCTTGTGAGGCTTGGTCAGAGCCCTGGACTTGCCAGTCTTGTAATCAAGCACCTCATAAGTCCCATCCTCAAGCTTGTCGATCCTATCAATACGCCCAGTAAACATATATTCGCCAATCTTGATGCTGAAATTCTTTTCAACAAACTCAGGAACAACCCAAGGAGTAGAATTTTTGTCGTAAAAATCCTGGAGCATCTCAAGTCCTTGTTCGCGCCGAGCTTCCTCATGCTCCTTGCTCTCGAAGCCAGCCGAAACCCAATTCTTTTCATACAATTCACCCATAAGCCCCATCGAAACTTCTCCAGACCCATCCATCAAGACCCGATAGAAATCCTTCAAAGTCTCATGCACAGAATTTCCAAAATTAGCCGCATGCGAAGGAGCCCCAGGCACATTGAGCATATATCTATAAGCATACTTGAGAGGACACGTATTGAAGGTGTCGATTTGAGAATAACTCAAGCTCCTGAGAAAATTATCACGAGGAGCGGTTTTAATTATATTTGGTGTAGGAACTGCTTCAGAATCCGCAGCCACTTCTCCAGCCTCACCTCCCTCCAAAAATCCAGGAAAAGACGAACTGACCGTCGCAGTCTGAGCAGTACGATCATCGTCCTCAATCAATCCGCTTTCTCCAATCTCATCAAGGAATTGAGAAGTCTTCCACTTCTTTTTTCCTTCATACTTCTCACTATATGTAAGAAATAGCCGACGCTTTGCACGAGTCACCGCAACATAAAACAACCGACGCTCTTCCTCAATATGAAAATCTCCTTCAGGGAAAATTTCTTTAGTTAATTCAATAGGAACATGTAGAGGATCACGTTTGTTCAATATAGGAAACCTGTGATTCACCAAGTTGCAAACAAACACAGTGTCAAACTCAAGCCCCTTTGCCGCATGAGAAGTCATGATCCTCACAGCATGCACGTCACTGTCGCCGCTACCTCCCTCACTCAGAGGAATGTTCGAAGAATCAATCAACTTCAAATAGTCAGCAAATTCAAAAATCGAAGACTCATCATTAGTTTTTTCAAAATCCCAAACCAGTTTCGAAAAGGCAGTGATATTATTCATCTTTTCCTGAGTGTCAGCAGAAAAGTCCGCCGCCAAATCATTCAGATACCCAGACTTTTGCAAAAAGTGACTGATCACCTCAGAAGCTCCACGATTCTTAGCATATTCCAAAACCTCCTCAAAAAATCCAGCAAACTTCGCAAGCTCGCCCTCCATCCCCGGCAAACTCGAATGATCAATTTCCTCGTACAACAATTCCGAGACATGCTTCTTTTCCTTCTTTGACCTGGTCAATAGGTGAGTGATCGCACGCATCGGAATTTCAAAACAAGGAAACTGCAACACCCTCACAAAAGCGATATCGTCCGACTGATCCGCAACAACTCTCACAACAGAATACACATCCTTGATCTCACTATAAGACATCAGCCCCTTTGGATTGCGGATATAGTAGGGGATTCCCGCCTGCCGCAAACTCTCAGCAAAAGGAATCGCCGCCGCATTCGACCGCACCAAAATCGCCAAATCTTGATACTCAAGCTCACGCTGCCCCCCAGCATCTTCTTTGGTCAATTCGCGGATCTTATCCACGACAAACCCCACCTCATCCCGATAACTCGCAAACTTCACAGCCTTGATCGGCAAAACTTCACTCGTCTGACTGTGCAGATCCTTTGCGATCCCATCCCGCGCCTCGAGCCTATCCGGATCATTCGCCTTGATAAACTTGTGAGACGCATCGAGAATATTTTGATTACTTCTATAGTTTTCTGTGAGGACTATTTGTTTTGTTTCTGGGAATGCTTTTTTGAATTGCAAAATATTCGATAACGAAGCCCCTCTCCATCGAAAGATCGATTGATCATCATCACCAACCACACAAATATTGCGATCGTCTGCGTCCTCGCCAGTGCCACCCTTGAGCAGCATCAACAGCTTGAATTGCGCATAGTTCGTGTCCTGGAACTCATCCACCATCACATACTTGAACCTCTTCCGATAATGAGCCAAGACACTCGGTCTTTCCTCAAACAATTTCAAAACAAAATACGAAAGATCCCCAAAATCCACAAAATTCTCCTGCATCAACAAATCCTGATAAGTTTTGTACGCACGCGCCGCCTCCAAGATCTTTTCCGCTTCCTCTAGTTCCACCCCCAGCACAGTCTTTGGGTCGATCTCTTCCCCCTCCTTCTTGCTGCGAACTTCGGCCACCTTTTTCTCAGCATATTCGATGTATTCTTCAGGTGGGATTGTTTCTTCTTTGATTCTGTTGAAATGAGTAATTAGGGTCGTGATGAAATTGTTCGGATTGCCTAACGGCCTAAAGTACTTGAGGTCAAAATCAAAAAGATGTGTTTTTACAAAAACCCATTGCTGAAGTTGATCGAGCAGCTTGTAAGACGGATCAATCCCAATCTCATGGCCACTTTCCCTCAGAACCTTTTCGCAAAACCCATGGAACGTCTTGATCCACACTTCCTCATACCCAAGAGGCATCGCAATATCCACACGCTCGGTCATCTCCTCGGCAGCCTTCTCAGTAAAAGTCAGTGCAAGTATCTGATCAGCCTTGATCTTGCGATCAAGAATCAGATGGAGGATCCGGGTCGTGATAACCTTTGTCTTACCAGTTCCAGCGCCTGCAATAATAAGCAAAGGGCCGGTATCGTGAGACACTGCGGCCCTTTGTTGATCATTTAAACTTTCTAATAGTGCCTCTGTCATGAGACTATATTATTCCTCCTCTTTCTCCTGTCCAGCTTTTTCATTTGCTTCCTCAGCTTCTTCCTTGGCTGGCACTGCTTCGTCCACTGCTTCGTCAGAAGCAGCCGCGTCAGCGGAATCTTTTTCCTCAACCTTTTCCTTTTTCTCAGCCAAAGCTTTCAATGAAAGCCCAACTCTATGCTCATCAGAATCAATGCTGATGATTTTTGCTGTAACTTTGTCAGCAATCTTTAGAGATGCACCTACATCAATGTTTTCTCCTTCAGCAACTTCAGAAACGTGGATCAAACCATTGATTTCGTCGTCTAGTTTTACGAATGCTCCGAATGGAGTGATTCTGCTAACTTGACCTTCAACAGTAGTTCCAACTTTGTATTTCTTGCTCGCTTCGATCCATGGATCTGGAGTCAATCTCTTCATTGATAGGCTGATCTTGTCTTTTTCTTTTCCGATAACGAGAACTTCTACCTCTTGTCCAAGTTTTCCGTAGTCTGAAGGATCTTTGACGTGTCCCCAAGCGATCTCAGAGATATGTACAAGACCTTCGATTCCGTCAAAGGCAACAAAGATACCAAATTTAACGATACCAGAGACCTTACCTTTGATCTTTTGACCAGGTTCAAGACCTTTGAGTGCGTCTTCTCTAGAATCTGCGATTGCAGCTTTTTCAGAAAGGATAAGTTTTCCTCCGTCTTCATCGATATTAATTACTCTACATTTCAATTCAACACCAACAAGTTTTTGTAGTCTTGCAAGAATCTGCGCAGCATCTGCACCGTCAACACGTGGGTAGTGTAGGGGAGCGAGTTGTGATACTGGGATAAATCCTTTGATTCCATCGATATTAAGAAGCAGACCGCCTTTGTTCGCTTCGTTTGGAACAACTGTGATTGTGTCGTGCTCTTTGTACGCTGTTTTGAATCTAGACCAAGTCTTTTCTTGGCTTGCTCTTCGTAGCGAAAGTACAATCAAACCATCTTCGTCCTCTTCTTCGAGAACGTAAGCTGAGACAGTATCTCCTGCTTGAAGTGATTTAAGAGTGCCAGCACTATCGTGAGCCTCTTTTCCAGATATGATACCTGTATTGATTCCATCGATATCAACAAGAATTTTATTCTTTGTGATAGTTGTGATAGTACCGTCTACAGTCTCTCCGGCTTTCGGATGCGTAAGTTCAGGTGACTTCTTCATGAGTTCATCCATAACAGATGAAGAAGCATATTTAGCTTGTTTAGCCATAGTTCCTTGTTGGGCAAAGTGTCTTAATTATTACGAAGGCTTTCTGTTGAGTTGAATCTACTTTGCCGCTTTGATTTGTCCAAAAACAAAAAGCAGGGGGAGTATAAGACCCTTACCTGTAATTGTCAATTGAATGTTGAATATTTACTATGATTTTGAGGAAATTAAAGAAATAAAATGATAAAATAGAAAGCCCAATAACATAAAATATGAGTAAATTTGATTCAAAAAAATACAAAAATGCAAAAGAAGTAGCCGAAGGGTTTTTTAGAAAAAATTCAAAAATTAATTCAGCTGCACTTGGGGAAGTGGTGCTCAATTCGGCAGGGCTTTCTCACCTGATTTGGAAGGATGAAAAAAGAAAGCATAAAAGAGATTGGAAAAATCAGGTCAAAAGATTCCACCTTCTTCAGTATGCACGACAAATCCTAGCAAATATGAGTTATTACCAAGAATATCTTGAAAATTTAGAAGAAATAAAAGGCGAACACCATGGAAAAGTATTCAAAGAAAATAAGATTATAAAATACTGGGGATTCATTGCCATAATTGAGGATAAAATTCGTATAAAAATAATCCTAAGAAAAATTGGGAATGGAAATATCCATTTTTGGTCAATTATTCCAATTTGGAAAACAGAAGGTTACAAAAATATCAAAATAGTCACTCTCCACAAAGGGGATTTGAAAGAAGATTAAAAAAGAACTTGCTGACCAATTCAGTTAAGATCGGTCGGGGCTGGCGCCCGCAAGTTCACTCAAATACTATCATTTATTAACAATTTAGTCAATAAATCTTGAACAGAAAGATTACTCTTCGTGTCCCGCAGGCTTGACCCCAAAAGCCCTAAGACAGCTGTTGTGGGTAGACGTGACCTCTTGCCGAATAGAATCTCTTTCCGGCCACAACCCAGGAGCATCAGCAGTTAATTTAAGTGATCTCTCAGTGGTTTTAGCGACATTGTCGCAGTGTTTTTTTACAACAGCATCAGATGGCCCCCCACAAGCAGCCGCCCCAAGAGCCAACGCCGCACCCAACATAGCTTTTCCTAAAGTAAGTCCTTTCATAATAAAATTTATTAAATAATTAAGCAGCAATCGCCTTCACATTCAATCCCTCCCAAACTGCCTCATCACCAGTAACCGTTTGGTGATTAGTATCGTTAAAATCCGGACAAAGCCCGGGATGATCGTGATATAGAGTCTTCGAAACACCAAAAACACCCTCAGCTGATCTCACAACAGCACCTCTAGTATTTTCCACAACAGAACCATCCGGCCCAGGCATATCAAATATCACTGGCATAAACCTGCCTTGTCCCCACTCTATATGTCCCAAATCCTCAAGAGTCAGTCGAACCCCAGTCCTAACTTTCCCAATCCAAAATCCACTTTCTACCATTTGCTGATCCTCAATAGCTTGGTCCTCACGAGAGAGTGGTCCAATACAACAAGCTCTTGCAATCGCTGCGTCTGGTTTTCCCCATATCATTCCACTCATAAAAAAACATTTAACAAATAAATGGAGTTACTTGTACCACAAAACTCAATCTCTATTCAACTATTTCTTCGCCACAGCCTTCTTTTTCTTAGTTGTCGAAGCCTTCTTTGCAGCGGCCTTAGCTTTCACCTTGGCAACCTCCTTCACGAGATCAACGCCTTCGCCTTTCTTGACGACTTTTACCAAGTCACCGTCTTTGAAGCCACCGTCGATTAGTTTTTGAGTAAGAGGGTCTTCGATGAACTCCTGAATAGCACGTCGGACAGGCCGAGCACCAAAAGCAGGGTCGTAACTCTTTTTAGCCAAGAATTCCAAACCGCCAGAAGTAAGATCGATGTCGAGTTTTCGATGCCCAATACGATCTTGAAGATATCCAACATTTAGTTCAACAATCTCCTTGATGTGTTCGTGAGTAAGAGGTCGGAATACAACCAATTTATCTACACGATTGAGGAACTCAGGTCGAAATTTCTCCTTCAAACTATTCAGCAAGTCTTCTTTGGTAGCGTCAAAATCCTTTTCAGCCTCCGCAAGTTCTTCAGATTTTAATCCAAAGCCCATAGGGGATGCCTTCTCGGTTAATTTCTCCGCACCAATGTTCGAAGTCATTATGATAATAGTGTTTTTGAAGTTCACTTTTCGTCCTTTGGCATCAGTCAATTCACCATCTTCAAGGATTTGAAGTAGTAGATTGAAGACGTCAGGATGAGCTTTTTCGATCTCGTCAAAAAGCAGAACAGAATAAGGTTTATTACGAACTGCCTCGGTTAGCTGACCTCCGTCATCGTAACCAACATAACCTGCAGTCGCCCCAACCAAACGAGAAGTATTGTGACGTTCCATGAATTCACTCATATCGATCTTGATAAGAGCGTTCCGGTCATTGTAGACCTCTTCTGCGATTGCCTTCACAAGCTCAGTCTTACCAACACCAGTCGGTCCCATAAAGATAAATGATCCAATAGGCCGTCTTTCGTCAGAAATCCCAGCTCGAGAACGTCTGATCGCCTTCGAGATAGCTTCGATTGCTTCGTCTTGTCCGATGATCCGTTTTTTCAACGACTCCTCAAGATTTTTAAGCTTATCTATGTCGTCTTTTACGAGTTTTGTCGCAGGAATTCCAGTCATTGTAGCGATTACTTTCGCCACATCTTCTTCTACGATTTTTTTCCTCTCAGAACGAGGAACTTTTACGTTTTTGTGAGCGTCAATCTCTTGGATCACGCCAAGCTCATCGTTTCTGAACTCAGCAGCTCTTTCATAATCCTGCCGAGACACACAATCCTCCTTTTTTTTGATAATTGATTGCAGTTTCTTTTGAAATTTCTTCAATTTGTCAGAATCTGTGCTTCGAGATTTGATTCTCTTGAGCGCAGACGCCTCATCAATCAGGTCGATCGCTTTATCTGGTAGAAATCGGTCATTAATATATCTTTTTGATAATTTCACCGCAGCTTCCAAAGCTTCATCAGTAATCAAAAGATTGTGATGATCTTCGAAAGATTCCTGAAGACCTTTCATCATTTCTAGAGTGTCTTCTTCAGAAGGCTCATTCACCATAATTGGTTGGAAACGTCGTTCCAAAGCCGCGTCTTTTTCGATGTTTTTTCGATATTCTTTTGTAGTAGTAGCTCCGACAACCTGGACCTTTCCTCGAGAAAGAGCAGGCTTCAAGATATTCGCAGCGTCCAAACTTCCTTCTGCACTACCAGCTCCCATGACAGTGTGAAGCTCGTCAATGAAGAGAATTACATTGTCCAATTCAGTCAATTCATCAACAATTTGCTTCATCCTTTCCTCAAACTCACCTCGATACTTTGTCCCAGCGACAACCGCAGTCATCGATAGAGAAAGAATCTTTTTATCCAACATATTTTCGGGAACCTCTTCTCTGATGATAGCTTGCGCGAGACCCTCAGCCACAGCCGTCTTACCGACACCTGGCTCACCGATCAGAACAGGATTGTTCTTGGTCTTTCGGCAAAGGATGCTCACAACACGTTCAATTTCCATTTTACGCCCGATTACAGGGTCCATTTTGCCATCTCTGGCCTCCTGAACCATATCGGAAGTAAAGTAGTCGAGAGCCGGAGTTTTAGACTCCTTCTTGCCGTCTTTCTTCTTGTATTTGTCTTGTGGTTGGTCTTTTTGAACTTGGCCAGCAGCCAAAACTCCCTGTAATCCATTCAAAAACAGCTCTACAGGATTCGAACCAGCAGGTTGTGGGCCTTTTTGCCCAGGCTGTGCTTCTCCTTGTGCTCCTGGAGCTCCTTTTGCTCTTTCAAAAATTTCAAGGATTTGATCTTTTACATCTGCAGGATTGATCCTCATATTCTCAAGGATAACAGTTGCAGCAGTGTTTTCTTGAGAAACTAGGGAATGAAGCAGGTGCTCCGTCCCAATGAAGCTGTGGCCATAATCTTTTGCGATTTTCATCGCATCTTCTATACAAGTCTTTGCAAAAGTAGATAACCCTCCAGGCTGAGCGGTCGGATCTGCTTTTCCAGTTCTGCCAACAGATTTGAGAACCATCTCTACGTTTTGGCCAGAAACGCCAAAATTAATCAAAACAGAAGCCCCAAGAGAGTGTTCCTGAGAAAGAATCCCCAGAAGAATGTGCTCTGTTCCAACATAAGTTTGTCTCGCGTCTTTTGCATAATCTTGCGCCACAATAAGCGCTTGTCTTGCTTCCTTAGTAAATTTATCGAATTTTCCGTCTAACATGATTTTCTAGATTAAATTATTTTTATTTTGTCCCTATATTCTACCATAAACGCGGATCTTTATTAACCTGTCAAATTCCTTTTAACTTTACAGTTAACAGAAAGGACGTATGATAAAACTAGCACTCTGAATTATAGAGTGCTAGCGTTTTGTTGTCAATTTGCTGTTAGTTTACAGAGGTAACACTGCCAGCGATCTTCAATAGAATATTTTCCAATTCCTTCGCTCCTTCAACCATATAAACTCGGTTTCCAACTTTTGTGTAGATCATCACATCAGATCCAACATACTTCATCACGCCTTGTCCGTTTGGAAGCTCAACAACGCTGCCTGTAGGGAGAGTGTCTGTATCAAGGATATTCAAAGATGCAAACTCATTGTCGTCGTCAACCTCCTCGTCACTGAATGCGTATTTGTGAAGCACTCCATCCTTTGGCGCACGTTCACCAGCGTAATACCAGTTTTTTGGGTAATTTGCTCTGAATTCATAAGGTCCGCTTTCGAATGAAGAGTAGTTGTCATAATCAAATTCTGGAAGAGAGTCATCTGTTGGATCGAGAACAGGCTCGTCATCGAACTCATCAGCTTCATCAACCTCTTCATCAACCTCTTCTTCTGGCTCATCAGCAACTTCATCATCACCTTCTTCTTCCTCTGCAGCCTCGTCGTCTTCAGTCTCCTCAACAAGCTCATTCTCATCAGCTTCAACCTCTTCGTCGTCAGCTTCTTCCTCAACAGCAGTCATAGGAATTGTTTGGAACTCAGTCAGCATTTCATTGAGAGTTCGTTCCTTTGTGCTATCTCCGTCAAATAAAATTTCGTAAAAATATCCTCCAGTTCTTTCGACAAAATAAGAGAAATCATATCCTCCAACAACATCCTCAATCTTTAGTGCGTCGATCTGGCCAAGGCCGATCTTTTCTTCAGTAGACTTGTAATTCAAGTAACCATTTTGGTCGAGATAATCGTTCATACTCTCGTAAACATCCTCGCCCTGATCCAAAGCAACTAAATCAAAAATCACAGTTCCTCGGTCAGCCTCATCCTCGTCAGAAGATTGAAAGAAAACAGAAGAAGTGTCAGGGTCCATAACCTTCCAGTCATCGTAATATTTCAATTTGAATCCAAGATCTTCATTCATATATTCTACCCAATTTGCCTTGCCGCCTTCCTTTTCTAAAACCTCCAAAACAGAAACTCCATTTACCATAAAAATCTCAGAATCTTTGTCAGTTGCTCCACGAACAGTCACTTTGTTGCCGATGAATTGTTTGCTAGAAAGGAATAGGGAAGTAGAACTCAGGGCGTAAACATCGCCATCTTCAGTTGTGATGAAGTGAGTTCCAGGCATTTCGTCAGTCTTTGCCTGCTCAGTTAGTACACCTGTTACAGCGGTCAAATTGTCAGCAGGTCCGAACAAATTACATCCGTTGAATATCAACGCTGAAGCCGCCAAAGCAACTAAAATAAATGTTATCTTTTTCATATTTCTTATAGGTTAAATAATGCCCGCAAATTATACAGATACCTGAAAATAACTCAATAGGAGTGTCAAGCCTGAAGTTGTTCAACTCCCAGATGGTCATACGCTCGTGGAGTGGCTATTCGCCCACGAGAAGTCCGCTCAAGCATCCCAAGCTTGATCAAATAAGGTTCGTAAATATCCTCAATAGTAGACTGCTCCTCAGAAGTCGAAGCTGCAATAGTATTCAAACCGACCGGTCCACCGCCAAATTTCTCAATAATAGACATCAAAATCTCCCGATCCACATGATCCAATCCCTGCATGTCCACTCCGAGAGCCTTCAAAGCTTTTTCGACAATTCCAACATCGATCACCTCAGAATCATGATAATCAGCATAATCTCTCACACGTTTCAGAAGCCTATTCGCAATACGCGGAGTCTGGCGAGAACAAGCAGCAAGTAGCTTTGCCGCAGAAGGTTCAATCTTGCAATCCAAGATCCCAGCAGACCGCTCCATAATCGAACGAATATCGTCAACAGTATAAAAATCCAATCTAAAATTATGGCCAAAACGATCACGCAACGGCGCAGACAACATCGAAACCTTGGTAGTCGCACCAATAAGAGTGAATCGCGGCAGATTGAGACGCATACTCTTCGCAGAAGGTCCTTTGCCAAGGACGATATCAATCCCAAAATCCTCCATAGCCGTGTAAAGAATCTCCTCAACAGCCGGACGGATCCGATGAATCTCATCAATAAAAAGCACGTCATTGTCAGAAAGATTCGAAATGATCGCAGCTAGGTCGCCTTGTTTTTCGAGAGCAGGTCCTGAAGTTATCTTCATAGAAACCCCCATCTCTCGTGAGATAATCGCAGCAAGTGTGGTCTTCCCAAGCCCAGGAGGCCCATGAAGAAGAATGTGTTCGATTGCCTCGTCACGCTTTTTGCACGCCTGAATAGAGATCTCAAGATTTTGTTTGATCTTTTGTTGCCCAACATATTCCACAAAACTCAAAGGACGGAGCTTATTTTCAAAAGCACCATTCTCGCCGTTTTCATTGTTTTCGGTAGTTTCTCCCTCACCACTTGTCGCGGAAGGGGAGACAACCCGAGGCTCTTGAGCCTTTTCGACATTGTCATCACTTCGAATAATCAAACTAATTTGGTTTTATATGGTAGATATAATGTCTGATGCCCTCTGGATCAGGAGCATCCAAAAAAGTAATCGCAGTAATATGCGAAGCTGTTTGAAGTTTAAAAGTTCCATAATCAAAGATATTCAAAGCAGACAAAAGTCCCTTTTCCTTGGTATGAATGTCCTGAATATCGTTTAGTTCGGTCTCGTCTTCGTCTCGAATCGTCAAAAATTTCCAATTCACATAAATCACCCTCTGATTAGTAATGATCAACCTGTCCATCCAATAAACAAACGCGTGATGCTTCAAAATTATCAAGAAAATCCCAATCACAACAACGTGAGTCCAAAAGTAAACCTTTGGATCCATTGTCGACTCAAAAAGATACAGAAACAAAAAGAAAGGCACAGTGCCCAAAATGATCTTCCCCATGTTAATAATGAATGGAGTGTAGTGGTGATGAAACACCTTCAAAATTTGTTCCCCTTCACGCAGCTGCATAAGTCAGATAAAATGTGATAGAAAATGATCTAAATTTCGTAAACATTCTAGCTTATGTCAAAGTTATTTCAAGTACGTTGGGACTTAACAGATGTAATTGTTGTGCTTTTTGTGGTGGCAGTCACTATTTTTGGCGCGTATGGGGTTTTGGAGTATGTCGTTGGCCCAGCAGCATTCCGTCTACCGCCCGAGGTATTTCTGATTGGATTGGGACTTTTTCAGGCAGTCATCCTCATAGTCCCCATCGTAGGAATATTGATTGTAAAAAAAGGAAAATGGAGTTTTAAAGAGTTTGGTTTAGCAAAAAAGGGGATACTGAAAGGAATCCCACAGGCCTTGGCAGCATATCTCGTATATATCGCTATCGCGATCTTCATCATGCTAATAATCCTATACGCAGACCTCCACATCCCTGGCTACCAGATCCAAGAGCCAATCATCCCAGCATTCAAAAACAGCCTAGCTGCAATGACCATCATGGGTATTATCACAATGATAGTAGCCCCTCTAACAGAAGAAGTTTTCTTTCGCGGCTTCGTCCTCCAGGGCTTAGGCAACAAATTCAACCCCGTACTTGCCGCCCTTTTGACTGCAGGAATTTTTGCAATGTTCCACATACAATTCGGCAGCTTCATCCCACTATTTATCATCGGCCTAGTCTTGAGCGTCCTCTTTATCCACACCAAGAACCTCTGGGCCTGCATATGGTTCCATCTCATCAACAACGCCGTCGCATTCTTGATCCAATTAATGTTCGCCTACGAAATGATCCCAACGGACTTTTAACTGGACTAATTGAACAAAAAGTTCTAAAATTCACGCCGATATTCTAGATACATATCCAGACCCCCACGCCCGAGTAGCTCAGCTGGATAGAGCAGTGCCCTTCTAAGGCAAAGGTCACAGGTTCGAATCCTGTCTCGGGTACCAAGAAATAGCGAGTTTTCCGCTCCGTAGACGCAGCTTTTCCGAACTCCGTGAGAAAAGCGGAGGCGAAGGACACCGATTGGTCAATTTGCCAATCCTGTTCACGACAGGATGGAAATTTGCCAAAGAGGTGAGGAAAACCCTATTGGTCCTTCCATGTTTAGCCCCAATACTGAACGTTTTTAGTTGTAAGGAGAAATGAATTCCTATAGAAAGGAGTTAGCTAAAATATCCCTTTTCTTCTCTGGGCTATCGCCCAATTATTTAAAATAATTTTCAAATTTCTTTTTCTTTATTTTTAGAGGGGATGTAAGTAATTCTTGGAGCGAAGCGGAGAAAACATTTATTTATAAGGGGAAAACGAATAGAATACAAATACTTAAATTAAATCACAAACATGGCATTTAACGAAGATACACGAGTAAAAATACCAGCAATTCTTCATTTATGTAGACTGGGCTATAACTATCTGTCACTTTCAAAAGAAAAATGGGATAAAAACACTAATATTATTACAGATATTTTTTATGAGAGCATAAATCACATAAATCAGGGGGTCGAAGATGATGATTTAAAGAAAACACTCGAAAAAGTTAATCTAGTGCTAGACAATGAAGATCTGGGAAAAGAATTTTATGAAATGCTTATTTCAAACGACATCAAACTAATTGATTTTGAAAATTTTGAGAACAATTCTTTTCATGTAGTCACAGAATTACCATGTAAAAATAGCGAGGATGAATTTAGACCCGACATAACTCTGTTCATAAATGGCATGCCTCTTGCTTTTATCGAAGTAAAAAAGCCAAACAACAAAGAAGGAATTTTGGCAGAAAGAAATCGAATCAATACTCGTTTTCAAAATAAAAAATTCAGAAAATTTATAAACATTTCTCAACTTCTCGTATTTTCCAATAATATGGAGTACGACAACGAGTCAATAGACCAAATCCAAGGAGCTTTTTATTCAAGTTCTTCCTATGAACAAGCTAATTTCAATGCTTTTAAAGAAGATGAGAAAGTTGAACAATTAGATTTATCCACAATTCTAAAACCCGAAGATGAAGAAACGGAAAATTTCGTTTTAAAAGATACAAATTTATCGTCTATAAAATTTTCTCCTGAATTTATTACAAATAAAAATGTTAATACTCCTACGAATCGGATAATAACTTCATTGTTTAGTAAGAAAAGATTAGCAATGCTTCTGCAACATTGTATTGCTTATGTAAAAGAATCAAATGGCTTAGAAAAGCACATAATGCGTTATCAACAATTTTTCGCAACAAAAGCGATTGAGCAGACTATTTATAAAGGTATTAAAAAAGGAATTATTTGGCACACTCAAGGAAGTGGAAAAACCGCATTAGCTTTTTATAATGTTAACTTTCTAACTGATTATTTTCAGAAGAAGCAAGTTATTCCAAAGTTTTATTTCATAGTAGATCGTATTGATTTAATGATACAGGCAAAACGTGAGTTTTCTGCTCGCGGTCTTGTGGTGCATACGGTTAATTCTAGAAATGAGCTTTTGGCTGATTTCAAAAGCAAGAAAACAATTCATAATCTTAAGGGAAAACAAGAAATTACTGTTGTAAATATTCAAAAATTCAAAGATGAAACGGCTGTTTTAAAAACAAATTCTTATGACACAAATACTCAACGAGTATATTTTTTAGATGAAGTACACAGGAGTTATGATCCAAAAGGAAGTTTTCTTGCAAATCTAATGACCTCAGATAGAGATGCAATTATGATCGGACTTACAGGTACACCTCTTATTGGGGACAAGAGACGATCAAAAGACCTTTTTGGAGACTATATTCATAAGTATTACTACAACTCCTCTATTGCTGATGGATACACCTTGAAATTGATTAGAGAAGGAATTGAAACAACTTATAAAATCCAACTTCAAGAAGCTTTAAGGCAAATAAAGCTGTTAAAGGGAGATATAAAAAAGAAAGACATGTATGCACATGAAAAATTTGTAGAACCGATGCTTGAATATATTGCTGATGACTTCAAAAACAGTAGAATTATGCATGGTGATAATACTATTGGCGGAATGGTGGTTTGTGATAGCTCAGATCAAGCAAGGAAAATGAAAGAGCTTTTTGATAAAAAATATACAAATGAATTATCATCTGCACTTATTTTGCATGATGTGGGAGACAAAGAGCAACGAAAAGATTGGGTTGAGGATTTTAAAGCAGGAAAAATAGATATTTTGTTTGTATACAACATGCTTCTAACAGGCTTTGACGCTAAAAGATTAAAGAAACTATACATTGGTCGAGTTATAAAAAATCACAATTTGCTACAAACACTCACTCGTGTAAATCGCCCATATAAAAGTTTTAGATATGGATATGTTGTAGATTTTGCGGATATTCGACACGAGTTTGAAGTAACGAATAAAGCCTATTTTGATGAACTTCAAGACGAACTTGGTGATGAAATGGATACGTACTCAAATCTTTTTATGTCAAAAGAAGATATTGAAGCAGAAATAGAGGATATAAAAGAAAAACTTTTTCATTTTGACCTTAAAAATTCAGAAATATTTTCTCAGCAAATTACAGCTATTGAAGATAAGAAAATGGTTTTAGAAATAAAAAAAGCACTTGGAAATGTACGAAATTTGTATAATATCATTCGTTTGCAAGGAAATTATGAACTATTGGAAAAGATTGATTTTAAAAAATTAAGTCAATTATATAATGAGGTTTCGAATCATCTGGATATGTTGAATTTGAAAGAGTCTTTAGAAAAAGACTCAGGCACAATGAATCTTTTAAATGTTGCGTTAGAAGATATTATTTTTAAATTCATCAAGGTTTCAGAAGAGGAACTGGTTATTGCTGATAAACTCAAAGATTCACTCAAAAAAGCACGAGAAGAACTAGCGAAAAACTTTGATCCGAAGGATCCGGAATTCATCTCTCTTTATGATGAACTCAAAAGACTTTTTGAAAAAAAGAATTTAGATGAAATCACACAAGAAGAAATGACAAAGAATATTCATGCCTTAGATCAAATCTATGAATCTATAACAGATCTCAACAGAAGCAACAATTTATTGAAAACAAAATACAATAATGATGAAAAATACGCCAAACTACATAAAAGAGTTTTAGAAAAAGGTGATATTACAACTCGTGAAAGTGTAATTTATGATGTTTTGATAAATATCAAAACAGAAGCAGATGAAAAAGTTCTCACTAATAGCAGAATGTTGAATAATGAAACTTATTTTAATAATTTCATGCAACCGCTTGTTATTACAGGGTTTGAAGAAAATAAGATTAAACTCGATCCACAGTCCGCAAAATACATTAATAGTTATGTAGTCAAAGAATATGTAAATGAATTTAATAACAATCTTGCATTATGCTAAATAATAATTTCACAACACAAACAAAAGCACTTATTGATAATCTCAAAGGTATTTGTAGTGCTTATGGCCTTGGCGGTGATGGAAATGAATTTAAGATCATCACCCAGGTTTTTCTCTACAAATTTATGAATGATAAATTTGGATATGAGGTTAAACAATTAGATCCAAAGCTCAAGAATTCAGATAATTGGGAAAAAACGATTTCAGAATATTCAGACAATGAATATGAAATGCTTTTGCTTAAAATGAGTGCGGACAGTGCAAGGTTGAAACCGGAACATTTTTTATCAAATCTTCACAATAGACAAAATGAAGAACAATTTGGCAAACTTTTTGATGATACCTTGCGAGATATTGCAATATTCAATAATGATATTTTTGCCGTAAAAACAGATAGCGGAACAAAGATAAAACTTTTCGATGAATTAACACAATATATTACAGACAGTTCAAAACGAGATGATTTTGCAAAAGCACTAGTCAATCAACTGGTTGAATTCAGTTTTGAAAAGATATTTAATGAAAAATTTGATTTCTTCTCTCATATTTTTGAATATCTAATCAAAGATTATAATCGAGATGGTGGTGGAGTTTATGCCGAATACTATACACCGCATGCTATTTCAAAAATAATGGCAAAAGTTCTTGTTGATAGTCCTGTGAATAATGTGACAGCTTATGATCCATCTGCAGGTTCAGGGACGTTGTTGATGAATTTAGCTCATCAAATCGGGGAAGATAAATGTACGATTTATTCGCAAGATATTTCACAAAAATCATCAGGTCTTTTGCGATTAAATTTGATTTTAAACAACCTTGTTCATTCTATTTCCAATATTATAAAAGGAAACACAATTAAAGACCCTTATCACAAAACAGGAAGTAGTTTAATGAAATTTGACTACATTGTATCTAACCCGCCTTTTAAATTGGATTTCAGTAAATGGCGAGAAGATATTGACACCAAAGAAAATGACACAAGATTTTTTGCAGGAATTCCCAAAATTCCAAATAAAAAGATGGAATCAATGGCAATTTATCTTTTATTTCTGCAACATATTATTTATTCGCTTTCTGCTAAAGGAAAGGCTGCAATTGTTGTGCCCACTGGATTTATAACTGCTCAAAGTGGCATTGAAAAGAAAATCAGAGAAAAGCTAATTGATGAGAAAATGCTGAAAGGAGCTGTAAGTATGCCGAGTAATATTTTTGCAAACACAGGAACAAATGTTTCAGTGATTTTTATAGATAAAGAAAACAGGGATGGAAAAGTGGTTTTGATGGATGCCTCAAAACTGGGAACAAAAATAAAAGAAGGCAAAAATCAAAAAACCGTTTTGAGTTCTGATGAAGAACAAAAAATTATTGATGCCTTTAATAACAAAGAACAAATAGAGAATTTATCTGTAGTGCTTGATTATGAGGATATAAAAGAAAAAAACTATAGTTTTAGTGCAGGTCAGTATTTTGAGATAAAAATTGAATATACTGATATTACAACTGAAGAATTTGATGAGAAAATGAAAGAGTATCAAAGCAATCTTGATGAAATGTTTACTGAATCACAAAAGCTGGAAAGTGAGATTAAAAAGAATTTAACTGGATTGAAGTATGAGTAAAATTAAAGACACGGTTAAATTAAAACAAGTGGCAATCTATTCAAAAAAGAGAATTGATTGTGGCTTGTTAAACTCTAAAAATTTTATTGGAACAGATAATTTGCAACAAAATAAAACTGGAAAAACAAAAGCCTTATATACACCAATAAACGGGACAGTAACAAAGTATGATTATGGAGATATTTTGATTGCTAATATTCGACCTTATCTAAAAAAAATATGGTATGCGACAAGTACAGGTGGTAGTTCTGCGGATGTACTAACCCTGGTAGTTAATAAGGAATTTGATTCAAAATTTGTTTATTACAATCTTTTTAAAGATGACTTTTTCAACCATATGATGGTTGGAAGTAAGGGAACAAAAATGCCACGTGGAGACAAAAACCAAATTTTATGTTTTCCTATTCCTGAGTTTTCATTAATTGACCAACAAAAAATTGCTCATATTCTCTCAACTCTCGACTTAAAAATAAAACTCAATAACAAAATAAACGCCGAACTCGAAAAAATGGCAAAGACATTATATGATTATTGGTTTGTGCAGTTCGATTTTCCAGACGAAAAAGGTCGGCCATATAAATCAAGTGATGGTGAGATGGTGTGGAACGATGAGTTAAAAAGAGATATTCCGAAAGGGTGGGAAGTAAAAAGAATTGATCAGATTGAATCAAGCATAATAACTGGTAAGACTCCATCAACAAAGGTGCCTGAAAATTTCAATGGTGAAATACCTTTTATATGCATTGGTGACGTTAGAGGAGACATGCACATTGTGAAAACTGAAACAACTTTAAGCAAAAAAGGTGCTGAAACACAAAAAAATAAATATATACCAGAAGGTACGATTTGTGTAACTTGCATCGCTTCTCCAGGCTTAGTAGGTTTTGCGACAGAAGAATCTCAAACAAACCAACAATTAAACTCAATTGTTTGCAAGAAATTTGAAAATAAATACTATCTCTATTTTTATCTTCAAGATTATTTTAAATACGCGAAAGCAAAATCTGGGAACACATTTGCGAACATGAACAAAGAAGATTTTTCTTCTATTAAAACCATAAAACCTAGTGATGAAATTTTGCTTAAATTTGCAAATATTATTCAGCCTTCTATAGGTAAAATCTTAACTAATACTAAAGAGAACCAAAAACTCGCTGAACTTCGTGATTGGCTTTTGCCCATGCTAATGAATGGGCAGGTAAAGGTAGTATGAGATTTTACCTAGGAAATAACTTTATAAAATTACTATGAAAATTATTATCTTTAGATTTGAAAAAGAAACAATCAATTTTATAGAATGTGATTTACATTCTGGAAATTTAGTAACCGGTGAAAAAGAGAAAATAGCACTGAAATCTTCTGAAAACAGGGGTGAGAAGTATAATAAAATTCTAGATGAATTATTGCAGATTCATACAAAATATTCCCCAGATATTTTGATGTATCAATCACCACAAAAATACAGAGGAGCTATTAAGGATGAGGAAGGTTTTGCAAATTCTGCAATACTTAACCTTTTTTGTTATCAAAATAGTATAGAAATGTTTGAATTAACACCTGTAACAATAAGAGCAAAACTATCTATCCCCAATAAGGAATTCAAGGAGCTATTGGAAAAAACCAGTGAAATTGTGGCTGATAAATATTCAATATCGAAAACAGATAAGGTTTTTGCAGGATTGCTCTTTTTATATCTTTTAAAAGACAATCTTTAATACAATGGAAATTCCAAACAAACTAAAAATAATACAAGAACTTTCAAGGGGACAATTTGGTGAGGTTTTTTTGTGTGAAAATTCTTATTTATCAAATAGAAAAGAAGCAGTCAAATTTATTAGTACAAAAAGCAAGGATGAGAAAGAAAAAATCAAAGAGTTAAAAGAAAATTTGTTTGAATCATCTGTTTTAGAATATCTAAAAAAATCGCCCTACATTGTTAATATTTACGATGCAGAGATTTTAAATAGTGGATTTAGAATAAATATGGAATTTTTAGAAAATGGAAGTATCCAAGAGCTACTTAAAAAACAAGACTTTTTAAACATAAAGCAAATTATAAAAATATCTGAATGTGTTTTACATGCACTCGAACATGCACACAATAAACATATTCTCCATTTAGATATCAAACCAGGAAATATCCTCATTAAAAATGAAAATATTTATAAACTCTCAGATTTTGGATTAGCAAATGTTAAAAGTGAAGATGGAACATCCTCCTTCAAGAAAATCTACACGGCACATTATCCACCAGAGAGATTGGCTGGTAGTCTCACGGAGGCTACAGAGCAGAGTGATATATACATGTTTGGAGTTACACTTTATAGGCTTTTAAATGGAGAATCATATTTTGCAAATCAGTGGCACGACAAAAGGATTAAAAACACACTAAAGGATTCAATCATTGCTGGGAAATTCCCAAACAGGGGTAAATATCTTCCTCATGTAAATAGTAAAATTAAAAAAATAGTCAATAAGTGCCTAGATATAGACCTAAACAAGAGATATCAAAATGTAAGAGAAATTAGAAATGATTTTGGCAAAATAAAAATGGAATATTGCTGGATACCAAAAAATATTACTGCAGAGTTACAGCATTGGGAGTGTCTTTGTAATGAAAATCTATTTCTAGAACTTATTGCTGAAAAAAAAGATAGCTATTGGGATATGTCCTTATACAAATTTGGCCCATCAAAAAAAACAAGAATTGTAAAACACTGTGGTACAAAACTAGATAATAAATCTTTTTACAAAAAGGCAAACAAAATATTTAATGAGTTCCTCTAGAATGTGTTTGGGGCTCGGCGCAATTCCCCCCTCTTGCCCCTCCCCCCAAATATAAAGAAGTGTAAAATAATACTCTCAACAAGATCAAAAACTCTATGATAACCAAATCCGACTACCTAAAATTCCTAACCTGCCCAGATTATTTTTGGTTTCACAAAAAGAAACCTGAAGTTCTTACAAAAGAACAAATTAGTGATTTTCAAAAAGAACTAATAAAAAGCGGGCAAGAAGTTGAGGCATGGGGACGCAAACTATTTCCTAGCGGGGTTCTAGTCGAAAGTAGAGAGGAGCAAGCTGTAACGGACACTAAAAGGCTAATAGATGAAGGCAAAAAGGCTATCTTTCAGGCCACATTTAAAGCAGATGGACTTTATGTAATGGTGGATATGCTCGAATGGGATGAAGATAATCAATATTGGATTATTAATGAAGCAAAAGGTTCCACATGCGACAAAGAAGGCGAAAGCAAAAACAAAAAATCACATCTCTATGACGCAGGCTTTCAATATATTGTTTTGAAACTGGCAGGCTACAAAGTCGGCAGGGTGAATTTGCTTGAGCTTAATAAAGAATATGCAAAGAAAGGCAAAATAAGTCCTGCGCAATTGATCGCCAAAACCGATATTACCGATAAGGTACAGGAATTAGAACCTGAAATTAACGAAAATATCACAGGAATGAGAATATTGATGGAGCAAGAGAACGAACCAATGCCTTGTGACTGCATTTATAAATCACGGGCAAACCATTGTCCTGCTTTTGGTTATTTATATCCGGACATGCCTAAATATTCAGTACACGACATAGCTCTTATTGGTAATAGCCCAAAAAGGCTAGAGGGTATGGTGGAAGGCGGATATTTAAGCATTTATGAAGTGCCAGAAGAATTTGAATTATCCAAAAATCAAAGAATCCACGTAGATGTTACTCAAACAGGAATAACTACCAATAAATCAGAAGAAATCAAAAAGCTATTAGATAAAATGGAATATCCATTTTACTACTTAGATTACGAAACCTATCCAACAGCAGTACCCATATACGAAGGATGTAGACCATATATGCAAATCCCATTTCAATATTCTTTACATATTCAAAGAGAACCAGGTGGCGAATATGAGCATATAGAGTTTTTAGCCGAAGAGGGCGACATAAACCCAATGAAAGCTCTTGCAGAATCCTTAAAAGAAGTCATTGGAGACGAGGGCAGTCTAATTGTTTGGAACAAGAAGTTCGAAAAGAAATGTAATGAGAATATTGGTGAAGTATTTCCAGAGTACGCAGAATCAATGGCACAACTTAATGAAAGGCTATTTGACTTGATGGATATATTTCAAAAGAATCTATATGTACACAAAGACTTCAAAGGTAAATATTCAATTAAAAAAATATTACCAGTATTTGACCCTAAATTAAGCTACAAAGACCTAACTATACAAGATGGCTCAATGGCAATGAATTCATGGAAGAAAATGGTCTTTGAAACAGAGAACGAAGCAGAAAAAGAACAAATCAAGAAAGACATGCTGGAGTACTGCAAATTAGATACTTGGGCAATGGTTAGAATTTATGAATCTTTAAAGAAAATATAAACCCATCGTATAATTAACAACTTTAGGAAAACCCTATTGGTCACTTCGTTCTAATTGAAAAAGGGCGTGAATTTGTGTAGAAAGGGGGATGTATAAACTAATAAAAATTTCTATGCAAAAATTATGTCCAAAATGCGAATCTAACAAAGTCAGTCTTAACCCACTAAAAGTTAATATTGAAAATCCACATAAAGATCACAAATATGATAGTGGGGCCAGTGAAAAGATGAACAAATGCTCAGAATGTGGACATACTTTTGATTGAAAAATTCCAATTACTTGATAAAACACGGCATACAATAATCTATTTCTTTAGATGCAACAAAAAAGCAAAAACAGAATAATCGGAGCTATTTCAATTCTTTCATACATCATCTTCGTTTTGGGCGTTTGGTACTATGTCTCAACTTTCTTAATAGACAAAGAAGCTGTCAGGAACTTGGTTTCAGGATATGGGATTTTTGCCCCATTTTTATTCATGCTCATTCAGATTGGGCAAAATATAATCGCTCCAATAGCCCACTATCCGATTCTATTAGCAGGAGGTTTTATTTTCGGCCCGGTTTTAGGATTTCTTTACAACTGGCTAGGCACTTCAATCGGAACAATTTCAATCATCTTACTGTCCAGAAAATTCGGCAGGCCGTTGATTAATAAAATGGTTAGTCAGAAATTTATAAAAAAATACGACCATATTATCCAGAAACTAAGCCCCTATGGATTGTTTCTGATCTACGCTTTACCCATTTTCCCTGATGATGAAATTAGTTATTTAATTGGAGTGTCTGTAATGCCTGTCAAAAGCATTGTTTCCGCTGTCATACTGGGGAAGATACCTGGAGCAGGTTTGAGTTTTATGGGCGATGAAGTAGTGAAAGGCATATCACCGACAGTAATTCTTCAAGTGGCAGTTTTGATAATAGGTACTCTTTTCTATTTTAGAAAAAATATAAAAAATTTATTTGTAAAAAAGCTAATCTAAAATTATAAAACCACCACAATGCACACCTTCATAAAAAAACTATTAAAACTTAGAATCAGCCCAAAATTAATATTAGCAATTTTCCCGCTCATGTTAATCCAATTAATCCTGCCCATTAGATCGTTGGCTTTATACTTGATAGAGGATCTAGGAGTACCATTTATAGTACTTGAATTATTCGAAATTATCACAGTTCCACTAACTATACTCATACTACTGATAGCTATAATAAATCATCTTAAATGGCCTTGGCTAGGAAGCAAGCAATTCGCAATTGGCTTTGCATCCCCAATACTGTTCATCTTAGCCCTTATGATCTTCGCATTAGCTGGTATAGAATTTCCTGCCCTCTACTTCTTAGATACTTTTTACGAATACATTTACGCACTATTTGACCCAATTGCCTCACCAGTAGTCAGTATGTACAAAGGGTGGGACACATGGACTTCTTTAACCCTAACAGCAGCGTTAGCATTCTGTGTTTTATTCCCAATCTTTACTGGGGTACTGACTAATATAATCTATTTCCTTTATTCCAAATTCAAAAAATAACCCCACCCATGCCCAAAAAAACAAAAATCATCATCTACATCGTAATCGCCATAGTATTCCTACTTACTTGGGCAGAACTCGGCGTTGGACTTTTCGGGACACGATTCGCAGGGGATTGAACCCCACAACCCACTTCCCCCTGACTTTTTTCCGAAAATAAAATATACTCCAAAACATACTACCTCTAACCCCAACCCCATGGCAATCTTCAACTACATCCTCACAATGCTAGGAATGGTCAGCATGATGGTAATAATGGCAGACGCTGTAGCAATCATCGTAACATTGATCATCGGACTCAGTACAAAAAACTACAAACCACTAAAAGTCTCAGCAATCGTCTTAGGAGTAGCTGCAGGAACATACGCTCTCACATTAGCATTATTTGCAATAGGGACAACGATGGCTGCTTAGACTACTTCCCAGTAAAATGCACAATCCCAAGAGCCAATAGAAAACAAAGTGTATAAGCAACAGCAAAACTAACCCAATAATATTTGGGGAATTGATGGTTGAACCAAATCAACAGGACGCTAAAGAATATTGCAGCAATCGCCCCATAAATCCCTCCAATCAAGAACTCTTTCGAAGAGGAGTGGTTGTTCATCGTTACCATGATATAAGAAATAGCAAAAACGATCGGTACACCAGCAATTGCTCCAGCAACTCTAGGTCCAAAGAACTTTGCAAGTATCAAAACAATTCCAGTAACGACAGCCGAAGCCAAACTTTTTATTACTATTTCCATGACCAGCAGTTTAGAGTATTTGAAAGAAATAGAAAGTCTATTTCGTATCTAGACACAAATACGCTATTATTGTGCAGAAATCACCCCACCCAATGACCTTTCTCCAAGAATTCGAACAACTCAGACTATCAATGCCACGCCTCGGTCTCCAGACCGTAAACAACACCAACAGCCCTTTTTGCCAGTACACAGAACGTAGCAAAAACTGCTACATGACCTTCGCAAGCTACCAATCAGAGGACTGCTACTACAATACTAGAGTGTTCTACTGCACAGACTGTATCGACTGCACACTCTGCTACAAATCAACCCTTTGCTACGACTCAGTAGATTGTATCAATTGCTACAACTGCAATCATTCCACATACTGCGAAAACGGCACAGACTCAGAACACTGTCACAATTGCATAGGAACCCAAGATTGCTTCGGATGCGTCGGCCTACAAAGAAAACAACATCACATCTTCAACGTTCAGTATTCAAAAGAAGACTACGAAAAACACCTCCCACAACTCAAAGAAATGTCCCCAGAAGAGCTCAAACAAAAACTCGACCCACTCCTAGAAAAAACTCCAAGATTAGCCATGTACGGCAAGCACAACGAAAACTCATACGGAGAAAACATACACAACTGCAAAAACGTATATTGGGGATTCGACTCCAAGAAAATCTGGGACGGCCTATACCTGTACCACTGCGACGAATCAAAAAACCTCAACGACTGCAGCCACCTCGGATGGTCAGAATTCAATTACGAAATAATGAGCGGAGGGGGACTAAACGAATGCTCATTTTGCTACGGATCATGGGACTCGAACAACCTCGACTACTGCGATTCAGTCTTCAACAGTCATGACTGCTTCGGCTGCGTCTCAATGAACCACGCAGAATACTGCATCCTCAACAAGAAATACGAAAAAGAAGAATACATAAAAAAACGAGACGAAATCATCGCCCAGATGAAAAAAGACGGAGAATGGGGGAAATGGTTCGAATCGACTTATGAGGAGGTTTTGACTTATGGGCTCTAGTTCATCACCCGATAAATCGCCTCAACAACATCAGCTCGATTGATTTCTGCGTCAGGCCAAGCCCGAAGACTCTCATCAAGGATATCTTTCTTTTTTGCGTACTGGAAATACTTCGCATACCAAGCCTCCTTGTCCACATCCAAGTATGGATCTTCCTTTACCTTTCTTGATACAGTCTTGTCCATTGCAGTGAACAACATCTTAAAGAATTCAGCTCGACTTACAGTGTTAGAAGCCTTAAAAGTTCCATCCTTATATCCTCCAACAACGTCTCTTTTGTACGCAGTTGCAACGTATTTGTGATACCAAGCATCAGAAGGAACATCATCAAAAGGAACAGCAACAGTTTCAAAAGAAATCTGCATCGCTTCATAGATAAACTTCAAAGCTTCAGCACGTCCAACAGCTTGATTAGGACGGAAAGTCCCATCCTTGTATCCAGCAACTACACCAGCTTCAGTGAAGTGCTTAATCGCCTCATAATTTTCATGAGTAGATGAAAGGTCCGAGAACTGAGAAACTTCAACCTCAGGAACTACTTCTTTAGCCTCTACCTTAAAATAATCTGAATAATAAACTTCCGAGCCAAACGCAACTTTGACACGCGCTCGACCTTCTTCAAGTTCAGACAGCTTCACTTGAGCAACTCCATCATCAAAACTTAGAGAAGTTAGCAAAGCAGACCCAACACGCGCAATACGATCAGTCAAAGTAACAGTAACAACTCCATCAAAATAAGCCTTATAATCTTCACCATATTGGTTAACCATCTTTATAGTGGCATAAGCAACATCACCTTCTCTAAACTCTTCTCTCAAAGAAGCTGCGAATTGAAGTTCGTCAGGATCAGGTTCAGCTACAGGTTCTGGTTGATAAGAATCTTCTGAATCATCAATTGTCTCGACAACCTCCTCTTCTTCTTCAACCACTGGATCAACAACTTCCTCTTCGATCACCTCCTCCTCAACAACGACTTCTTCCTCGACCACTTCCTCAACCACCGGCTCAGCGGCAACTACAACCCCAGTGCTATTCATGTGCTTTTGCACATAAACCATAGGATTGATTGTAGTTTCCATTGCTCGAGATTGCCCCAAACCTGCGTTTACAGCCTCCCAAAAGCTCAAACCAGCTGCACTCGCATCAGACCAGGTAAACGGCCAATAAGGATGCCAAGGAGCGTTGTCGTTATCTATTTGGAAGTGCAAGTGGGGAGTAGTGGCAGTACCAGTATCTCCAGAAAGGCCAATTTGTTGTCCTTTTGTCACAACACTACCCTCAGAAACGAGAATAGAACTCAAGTGAGTATAAGAAGAATAATAAGTAGTCAATTGATTAGAATTTTCGATACTTGGGAAGTTATTGTGCTCAACTACGATGTGATTCCCAAATCCAGTCGAAAGATGTTTAACCTTGATAATCTTTCCATTCGCCATCGAATAAACCGGTGTCCCATTAGGAATCTTGATATCAAGAGCCAAATGACTTCCAGAATACTCAACCGCATCCAAAGAATAATCTCCCATATAAGGAACACTGTACGTGATCTTTGCATTTCGCAAGTCTTCAGTCGAAGGATCACCCCAAGTCAGCGAGTCAAAAGACGTCTCAAAATCACGTGGATTGTATTGAGGAAGCGCTTGGAATTTCCCAGAAGGAATTTGTGAATAAACACCATCATATTCAGCTTCTGTTAGATCAGTCCATTTTGGCGCTTTTTGAATTGGAGCAACAGTCCCATCAAAAGGCGCATGAGTAACAGTAGGCAGGATACTAGTTCGCAATACAGTTGCATTGTGTTCAACCAGCATCACAGAGAAGCTAAGAAAGACGGTCAACGCCACCCAAGAGGCGGTTCTAAACCATTGCTTATGCATTAATAGATCGTGTTTGTGCATTTTGTGTTTGTTTTTGTAGTTTTTAAATCATATAATTATACCAAATTTAAGCACTAAAATCAATGGCCAAGACCCCAACTCCCATCTTGTCGAAGTCCGAAAAGGACACCCAAGCCCAAGCAGAAGAATTTCTGAAAAATCTGCCAAAAAACAAGAATTATATATGCTTATTTGGTGATCTTGGTAGCGGAAAAACAGTTTTTACCAAAGGTTTAGCAAAAGCCCTCGGGATCGAAAACTATTCAGTCAAAAGCCCAACATACTCTCTCGTCCGAGAATACATCCACAAAAAAGGAAAACTCTACCACATAGACCTATACAGACTCGAGGCCCCAGACGAAATCATAACTCGACAAATAAAAGAGCTCGCAGACGAAAAAAACTCACTCATAATAATAGAATGGGCAGACAAACTCGAAGAACTCCCAGAAGCTCGAGTCGACATCTGCTTCGAATACGTCGATCCAGAAACCAGAAAAATCACAATGTTCTAAGTCCAACCCCCTTCCAAAATGCCCCTCACCATAAATCAAATCCAATCTCTATACAAAGAGTATCACGTTCCCCAAAACGTGATCGCCCATATGATAAAGGTGGCAGAATTTGCAAAAAAACTCTCAAACAAACTCATCAAAAAAGGCCACAAAATAGACATAGACCTCATCGAGCAAGCAGCCCTCGTCCACGACATCCTCAGAGTCTGTGACTTTCACGAGCTCACACTCTCAAAACTAGACCAAACCCCAAAAGCAAAAGACATAGAAACCTGGCTCACCCTCCGCGAAAAGTACGGCAAGCTCGGCCACAGCAAAGCCGCCGCAAAAATCCTACGCCAACTCAAACAACCAGCCATCGCAAACCTCGTCGACAAACACGCGATCTATCAGGTAGAAAACCTAAAAACCTTAGAAGAAAAAATTCTCTACTACGCAGACAAACGCATCAAAGACGACCGGATCGTATCCCTCAGAAGACGATTCAAAGCATTCCGCGTACGAAACAAAACCGCAGAGTCAAAAGTCTACGACCTCGAACGTGAGCTCAAATCACTCGCCAAGACTAATTAACCGCCTTATCAGCAATTCGTCCGGCGTAATAATTCTTTGAAGAGATCAACTTGTTGAGAGCGTCTCTAGTCGCAGGACCAAAAGCTCCAGCACCTTGTTCAGATTTCGAACTCAAGATTCCTTGAGTTTGTTGAAATTTGAAGATAGCGTGCTCGGTCACTTCGTCATAGTTCCCATTAGGATTACGACGCAGTAGGTTTAGATTTTTTAGTTCTTTTTGAAGCCGAGAAACCTCTGGGCCAGAGTCACCAAGACCCAAGCTATCATGCATAAATGTAGTCAATACAGCACGATTCTTTACCAACTTCTCAACCTCTTCATTCGCATGCGCAGTAGGGATGTTAACCTTTCCTGCCTCAAGCAGTTCTCCAAGTTTCTTTACTAGAGCTGATGAAGTTTTTGGACCAAAATATCCAGCACCCCAATCAGTATCACTTGCGATCACACCACTGTCTTTTTGAAATTTAACAACAGCCGCAGTTGTTCGCGAACTATAAATTCCACTCTGAATCACATCGTAACCAGAGATCTTTAGAAGCTTTTGTAGTTTCTTAATATTATCTGGATCATCATCGTCTGTTCCAAGATTAGTCTTTGGAGCAAGCTCCTTTTTTCGATTTAGAATTGTTTCCTCTAGAGCTTTTCTTGTTTGAGCACCAAAATGTCCAGCACCAAGATCAGCAATACTTTGAACTATCCCTTTCTCTTTTTGATACAAATAAATAGCCATACGAGTTTCGTCTCCAAAATACCCGTTTGCATCACCATGGAAATATCCAAGTTGATCTAGGTATTCTTGAAGTTTTTGAACCTCATCATCCTTATCCAAATACCAAAGATCATCCTTAAAGATCATCGAAGGAATCTCAACAGTATTGTTGTAGTATTCAGGAATATAGAAATATTCTTGGTTGTCTTTTTCATCAAGAGAAAAATCCCCAATAACAACATCTTCCTGAATGTCAGGGTTAATTCCATATACAGTTACGTCTAATTTTTGATATCCCCAACGAAGAGCTCTTTGTAATCCTTTGTCTCCGTAACCCATCCATATATCCAATCTATCGTATTCCGGACCGTCACCATTAGAACCAGTACCCACTACAATCGCTCCACCTCTATCATGTATTGCAGACATTCCAACTCCAGGGATAAATAGTTTTGTTCCAAATGCATAACTCTTTGGTGCTGCGATCATACCTGCGTATACAGGCGTTCCGTCCGCACCATTCGTTCCACGCCCATTTAGCCTGATATCACCTGCGTAAGAGCCTGTGACATACTTTAGCTGACCTGGTAGGGGAGAGTAATACGCTGTAATCCCAAACTTCTGAGTATATGGGTATGCTTCTTCAGCGTGAGCTGTTTGAAGCAACTTGATCTCTTGAGCTTGGTTCACTAGATCGATCATCGAGAATGCAAAGAAGTAGATTACGATGGTCGCCAATGACAATATGTTTTTTAGCATGGTTTTCATTTGTTTTTGTTTTAAATTTATCGAGAAATTATACCACAAAAACGCCTCTTACACTAAGCGTGAGAGGTTGATGAATATAACAAATATGGTGTAACTATACAAGGGGGAGTTACAAAAAGTAAAGTTATTCTACGGCAAGGTCTTAGAAGTCTATATTCACAACACTATTTAGACTTGGACATGCTGGCTCTCCGCCAATCCATTCTCGTGGAGTAGGCGCGGGTCCAGGGGGTAGTCTGCCTGCGGGAGTTCTGCGTCCTGAGTCAGGGATCATAAGACCTTCTTTTCCAGGCAACGCTTCCCATATTATAGAACTAGAGTCGTTAGAAGTTGTGACCGTGGTACAATCTATAACTGGCTCATCCCAGATGCACTCTGCCCCAAGGATTATGTTTACACTTTCAAACATAAGTCTTCTGAATCTATACACAGGACACTCACTTATAGGGCCCTCAAACAACACTCCCAAAAGATCATCTCCTTTTGCATAACATTTTCCCTCTATCGCACTGTCTTTGATGACATCTAACAATCTGATAGCGGCCTCCTTAAGATCTTCAAACGATGATTGAGCCAATATAATAGCTTCTTGATCAGGATTCGGATCTGAGAATTTTATCTTACTATTACCATGAATTGCATATATAACACGCTCATTACCATCTTGTAGTGTCTCAAGACATGTCCCATCCTCTAATCTTTTTAACAATTCAGTCCCTCTTTTCATAGGGAATTGCTCTCTATCCAGAGGTTCCCCGTCCAAAACGCAAATCCCATATAATTGATCTGGGTCATTAGGCCCTCCACGAACTACGCCTTCAGGCAGTGGAGGTTGGTTGCTAGAATTCACTACCGACGCTGCCGCATCTCCAACTTGTCCTTTTGCTAAATCAACATCTGTAGGTTCTGCTTTTTCACATGCTAAAAGCGCTAACCCGGCAGCACCTATTGCGACAAATTCTTTTAGACCTGTTTTCATATTATTAGGGTAACTAATTAGGAGATTAGTGTACCAATAATCACTACGCCAGTGCAATATATTTATTCCAAAATCCCAACCCCCAAAGAATGTGAGAGATTTTTTAGAAAAAGAAAAGTGATTTTTACGAAAATGTTGTTCAGATTTTTAGGCATCATGATGCCTAAAAACTTTACCTCTGAACCATTTGAGGCAAAATTATTTTCTTAACTAAACATCGGCCCCAATTCTGCGGATAATCTCCTTCTCCACAAAATCCCTATCCCTCCCGTATTTCAACCTAGAAAGTTGTTTAAATGCCTCAGCTGCCTCCTTGTCTCCTTCCTCAGTATAAGGATTCACAGGGATAACACTAAAAGGTCTACTTGGTTGAGTATCAATAGAAAGTTTCATCACAGCCTTGTACTTATCTATATTGATAAGATCTTGCTGACTGAATACAGGTGCCATTTCTTTCGCCATATGTTCCGCATCTTGAGCACCAATCTTGTAAGACATCATTGTTCCGATATTACCAAACACGGCATCTTTCACCTTTGATTGACCTTGCTTACCGCCGCTATTTCCTTCTTCAAGCTGAGCCAAATACTGATGGGCAATAATCAGACCTAGCCGATATTTACGAGCTTCAGACAGGATTGATTCGATACTCTCGGTAATATAGTTCTGGAACTCATCGATGTATAAGAAGAAATCACGTCTCTGTTCTTTTGGTATATTTTGACGTTTCATCGCAGCCATTTGTAGTTTTTGAACGATGATCAAACCGAGAAGTTTCGAGTTAATTTCACCAACTGTACCTTTCGAAAGATTCATGAGTAGGATCTTTCCTTCCTGCATCACATCGAAGAAATCAAACGCACTCTTGGTTTGTCCGATGATATTACGCATCATTGTGTTGGTCACAAATTGACCGAATTTCGCCGCAAAGTAAGGAATCATTTCTTGCTTTTCACGTTGCCCAGTCTTGGCCATTTGGTGTTCCCAGAATGATCGCACTACTGGATTTGTTACGTGACGCACTTTTGTCTTTTGGAAATCGTCATCAGTAAACAGACGCACGATATCAGTCAGAGCTCCACCCTCAGGATCCGACATAAGCGTCAAACAACCATTACGGAAGTAATCCTGGATACGTGGTCCAAACACTTCTTCATTAAACAATTTAATCATAATGTTCATCGCCTCAAGCGCGACAAGCTCCTTTTCTTCCCAACTCTCACCCTCAAGCAAATTAATACCCAAAGGACGCGCCATATCACTCGGATTGAAGTAGATCACGTCATCAGCACGTTCACGCGGTATAAAAGGAAGTATATCCTCTACAAGCGATCCATGCGGATCGATCACAGCAATACCTTTTCCATCTTTCAGATCCTGACGAATCATCACCTGCAAAACAGATGACTTACCAGTACCAGTCTGTCCAATCACATAGAAGTGACGGAAACGATCTTCATTCTTGATATGGATAGGAGTCTTTTCACCACGATTGACATTATGCCCAATCAGCAGCCCCTCAGTCGGAACATTCGATGGAGCAGCAGCGATCTTGTAATTTTGCCACGCAATATTTGTCGAAGTATTAAATCTAATATTCGGAATATGAAACATCGTAGCAAGCTCCTCACTACACAGAATGTTTTTTCTCCCCTGCAGTAATTGAACAAAATTTCTCCTAAAATGTCGGAATATAAAATTCTTAGCCAGCGTCTTGTTGCTGTGCCAATAAGAAGTTCGGAATGAATTGTTATTTGAGAACGAATACTGTGCGAACGAATTCTTCAAAGCAATCGCAGCCTCTGACGCACGTCTCTTTGTCTGAGCTGACGCAATCACACGTATGATAGTCTCGAAACCTGGTTTTGCATTCTTTTCTTCCATAGCCTTCACCTCATCATCAGTAACCGGAGTTGTTCTTTGAACCCCGTCATTGTCTTTATTGAGAAGCCCTTTTTCGCCACTGAACATTAATTCAAAAACAGTGCTAATCCAACTAATAGGATTCCACAAAGAGAATCCAGTAAAGCTTCTATTGTGAAATTTCTTTTCAGCAACTTTTCGTCCTTTCTTTTGCCATCCGTCACTTTTTGGCCGAACCATGATTTGGATCGCAGCACCTTCATCTTTTGTAATCTTTGAAAGGGAATTAACAATCGCATTCATCGGATCAGAAGTCAGTCTCTGATACGTTTTGATCGGCATTGAGTAATGTTTCTCAAGATACATGATATGTCCTGCAACCTTGCCGTCAGGCTGGAAGATATTGTAATCGTCCTGTCTTTCTACATAGGCATCCGGATAAAAAGAAGTCAGCTGTTTCTCAATATGATCAACCAAATCCCGAGGACATACTATATAGAAGTGCGTCTCCCCATCGATAACAGCTAATTCAAAAGAGAAAAAGTCCTGCGCCTTAAAGAGTCTGTACCATCTTTCTTGATACAAACTATGCAAAGTCTCGTAGAAGTGAGTCATCACTCCCGAGAACTCTTTAAAGTCTTTTTGTGTAGAATAACGTTCGCCTTCAACTTCACGATCTTCTTTCGCCTCTTTTTTCGGAACTCTTACCTCAAGAAAAACCATATTGATAGACCTGGCAAGATTCACCTGAAAACGGATAAATCTTATAAGCAGGGCTGCTACAGCAACTGCTCCTATCCCCATTAGTGTTAGTACTAACCAAAGATCCATAAAATACAATTAATTCCCTAAATTATAACACAAAATCGACGCCCCAGCAACCTTCAAAAGTCTATTTCTTGTCTTTTTTTAATAGAGAAATGTTAGCTTCGCGCAATGTTTCCATTGGAAGCTGCGAAGGAGCTCCAAGCATAAGGTCTCGAGCTTGCTGATCCTTCGGGAATGGGATGACTTCTCTAATGTTTGGTTCGCCTTGAATAATCATAACTAACCTATCAAGACCCCAAGCAATTCCACCATGAGGAGGAACACCATAAGTAAATGCTTTTAATATATGACCAAATCGTCTTTCGGCATCTTCATCTGAAATTCCAAGGATTTTGAACATTTTAGCCTGGAGTTTCGCGTCGTGGATTCGGATACTTCCTCCTCCTAATTCAACACCATTCACTACGATATCGTAAGATTCAGACAAAGCCTTCTCAGGCTCCGTGTCCAAAAGCTCCAAATCAGAAAGACTAGGAGAAGTAAAAGGATGATGAACACTATTCAAATTCTCCTCAGCATCATCATATTCAAACAAAGGGAAGTGAGTTACCCAACAGAAAACAAAACGCTCAGGATCTCTCAATTTCAATTCGTCTCCAATTCTCAAACGAGCCGCTCCAAGATATTCACAACATTTCACCCATCTATCAGCAGCAAAGAAGATAATATCTCCTTTCACGGCATCACATCGTTCAGCGATAGCCTTTAATTCTTCTTCCTTAAAAAACTTAGCAATAGGGGATTTGAACCCTCCATCTTCCTGAAGAACAAGATAGGCAAGACCTTTCGCCCCCAGTTCTTTCGCATAAGCTTCAAGATCATCAATCTGCTTTCGGGTAAATTCAGCACCTTTTTCAACACGCAAACCCTTCACAACGCCTCCTCCAGTCACAGTATTTGCAAAAACTCCAAATTCAGAAGTCTCAACCAAATCACTAATATCACTCAAAGGCATGTCGAATCGCATGTCAGGTTTGTCACTACCATAGGAATTCATCGCTTCCTCGTAAGTCAGACGCACGATCTCTTTATCAATCTTTTTTCCTTTAGCGAAAGTTTCAAAGACACCTTTGATCAGACGCTCGTTTATCTCAATCACGTCTTCCATCTCTACAAAAGACATCTCAATATCAAGCTGAGTAAACTCAGGTTGTCTGTCTCCACGTTGATCTTCGTCTCGGAAACATCGAGCGAGCTGGAAATATTTGTCGTAACCAGCAACCATAAGAAGCTGCTTGAGCTGCTGTGGTGACTGAGGAAGTACGTAGAAATTATCAGGATACAACCGAGAAGGAACAATGTATTCACGACTTCCTTCTGGCGTCCCTTTGATCATTATCGGAGTCTCAATCTCAAGGAAATCCTCCTTGTCCATAAAGTCCCGAATGTATTTAAAAATCTTTGAACGAGCAATCATGTTTGCTTTCACTCTTTCTCGACGCAGATCGATGTATCTGTATTTCAATCTCAATTCCTCAGAAATATCCTTGTCCTGATCCACCTCAAATGGGGGAGTCTGCGACGCGGTCAAAATCTCGACCTTTTCCGCCATGACTTCGATTTCACCTGAGTCCATATTGGGATTGATCATGTCGTCAGGTCTAGCCATCACAGTCCCTTCGACTTTGATGACGAATTCTGATCGGCATTGATCCAATGTAGCGTGAGCTTCCTTGAATTTTTGTGGGTCAGAATGGATCTGAACGACCCCATATCTATCTCGCAAATCCACAAAGATAATACCTCCGTGATCTCTTCTGCGATTTACCCAACCTGAAATAGTAACTGTTTTGCCAGAGTCTTTTTTTGTAACTTCATTTAGTAGTTTTGTCCTAAACATAGAAAGAATTTTAAATATAAAAACATGATGAATTAAATCACAGTTAATCTGGAAAAACAATGCCATGCAGAGCCTTTTTGAAGGCCTCGTCAGTTTTTACTCCAAAAGGAACTTTTATCCTTTTTAGAGAACCATTGGCTCGAATATGCATCACAACTGTAGTGTCTCCCTTGTGAGTCGTAAGAAGATTTTTGATCTCAGCAAGAGTTTCTTTATTAACATTTTGAGGCAAATCAATCACATATGGATCTGACGCAGAACCCGCGCCCCCGGAACCCGCCGCTCCAGCCTTCGCCTCAACCACATCCACACCCTCAACACCTTTCCCAACAACCTCTCCGCCGTCAGGCTTCCCCACAACTTCTCCGTCAGTCACTGCAACATCCCCAAAAGCAAAGTCAGATATCTCCAGTTCTCCTTCCTCTCTCAAAAGATCCCCAACAAAAGGAATATAGCTGTTTTTTGGTTCATCGGGGTCATAAGCCTTGAGCTCCTTCGCCTTCTGAATCATCATCTCCAAAGAAACGGGTTTAATATTGCTACACATCACTTGAGCTCCGCCCCGTCGCAGATCAAACTTCCCCTCCATTATGACAACAGCATCATCAATAACAAAATTAGCCAAACTACTATAAGACTTCGGGAAAATCACCACATCAACCTTCGCACTCGGATCCTCAATAACAAACATCGCCATATATCCACCAGCTTTTGTCGTAATTTTTTTCACTGAACTAATCAATCCGCAGACTTTGATTTGCTTGCCCACAGATTT
>Ga0257119_1000276_pt1 | contig 54024 bp, 54 predicted proteins | sample SI112_200mmetaG_FD_190179 | JGI IMG/M metagenome (GOLD analysis project Ga0257119, IMG submission 190179) | Marine microbial communities from Saanich Inlet, British Columbia, Canada - SI112_200m | ecosystem: Environmental > Aquatic > Marine > Inlet | place: Canada: British Columbia | collected... | reverse complement strand
ACACAATAGACTGCTCCAGATAAATTGCACGCAAAAAGGCACAGAAAGAGGTTTTCCTATGTCTTTATTTGAATGAAGTTGTCTGCAAACACAGACAGAGTATGGGGCGAGAAACGGGGTTTGAACCCGCGACAACCGGAATCACAATCCGGGGCTCTACCAACTGAGCTATTCCCGCCATAAACTTGGTGCGCCCTTCAGGATTCGAACCTGAGGCCTACGGCTTAGAAGGCCGTTGCTCTATCCAGCTGAGCTAAGGGCGCATAAACCTAAAAAAGGTGCCTCTCTGTTGAAATCCGTTAAGATTGATAGAGGTTTATGAGCAAAACTTATAATATGGTCGGAGTAGAGGGATTTGAACCCCCGACCACCTGGTCCCAAACCAGATACGCTACCAAACTGCGCTATACTCCGAAAAAAAAGAATTATACTTTGTTACGATGAATTGTAAATAGTTAATTCAGGATTTTTTATAATTAATCAATCTTTAATTCTGACCAGATATCATCAACTCTTTGAATGACATCTTTATCCATGACAATTGGTGTACCCCATTCACGATCAGTTTCTCCAGGGAGTTTGTTGGTGGCATCTATTCCCATTTTTGAGCCTAAGCCAGAAACAGGAGAGGCAAAATCAAGATAGTCAATTGGTGTATTGTCGATGAGCGTGGTGTCGCGAGTTGGATCAACACGTGTAGTCATTGCCCAAATAACCTCTTTCCAGTCTTTTACATCAATATCATCATCAACAATAATGACAAACTTGGTGTACATGAATTGACGCAAAAATGACCAAACCCCCATCATCACCCGTTTGGCATGACCTGGGTATTGCTTTTTAATGCTAACCACGGCCATTCGATATGAGCATGCTTCAGGCGGTAGGTAAAAATCAATAATTTCTGGATACTGTTGCTGAAGCAAAGGAACAAAGACTTCATTGAGTGCCACGCCTAAAACAGCAGGCTCGTCAATAGGCTTGCCGGTATAAGTGGAATGATAAATAGGATTGTTGCGATGAGTGATGCGTTCAACCGTAAATACAGGAAAACGCTCAACTTCATTGTAGTAGCCCGTGTGATCGCCATACGGACCTTCGTCAGCCATCTCGTCAGGATGAATAACACCTTCAAGAATAATTTCAGCATTTTCAGGTACTTGCAGGTCATTGCCAATACAAGTGCATACTTTGGTTTTTTTGCCGCGTAGAAGGCCAGCAAAAGCGTATTCACTTAAACTATCAGGAATTGGAGTAACAGCTGCTAGTGTGGTGGCAGGGTCGGCACCAATAGCCACGGCTACTGGATACGGCTTGCCTGGATTTTTCTCACACCAGTCTTTAAAGTCTAGTGCACCGCCACGATGAGATAGCCAGCGCATAATAAGCTTATTTTTGCCAATTACTTGCTGACGATAAATACCCAAGTTTTGGCGCTTTTTTAAAGGCCCTTTGGTAATGGTCAAGCCCCAAGTAATTAGTGGAGCGACATCTCCTGGCCAACAAGTTTGAATGGGAAGAGTTGACAAATCTACCGCATCACCCTCAACAACAACCTCTTGACACTGACCTTTTTTAACAGTTTTAACCGGCATGTTAAGAACTTTTTTAAGGGTTGGTAGCTTTTCAAAGGCATCTTTTAGACCCTTAGGAGGCTCTGGTTGTTTAAGTTCAGCTAGTAGTTTTCCAAGCTTTCTAAGTGCCACCAAATCTTCTTGCCCCATGGCTGCTGCAACGCGCCCTGTGGTGCCAAACAAGTTAGCCAAGACAGGAATACTTGAATCTTTAACATTTTCAAACAATAAGGCAGGCCCTTGCTGATCGAGTGTACGTCGACAGATTTCAGTTATTTCTAAGTTTGCATTAACTTCAGTGGTGATGCGTTTAAGCTCGCCGCGTTTTTCAAGCTCGGCAATAAATTCTCGTAAATCTTGATAGTTCATAATTAATTTAATTAAACGTTTTCAAAGTAAGTGCGGTGCGCTTCAAGCTCTTTTTCGCTCGCTTGGACGATTTTAATTTTGCCAAGATCACGATTTACTCGAATAATTTTTTGATTTTTTTTATCTTCTGCACCAGAGGATTGCTCATTACTAAATAAGGTTGATTGACCACCAGTCATGGCTAAATAAACCTGTGCCAGAATTTGTGCGTCAAGTAGGGCGCCATGTACAGTTCGAGCACTGGCATCAATTTCAAAGCGGCGACATAAAGAGTCAAGGTTGTGTAGCGTACCTGGACGCTGTTGTTTAGACAACTCTAATGAGTCAATAATCGTACAATGGTCTTCAATGCGCTCATCAGATCCAAATAGTTTTAACTCATGATTCAGAAAGCCTAAGTCGAAAGGAGCGTTGTGAATAACTAAAGTTGCCCCTTTAATATAATCCATAAATTCGCTAACAATTTCTTCAAATTTAGGTTTTCCAGTTAAAAACTTATCAGTAATGCCGTGAATTCGAACTGAGTCGCCTACATTGCGCTCAGGCTGAACGTATTGATGGTATTCGTTATTTTCGGTAATCTCTCGATCAACGATTTCAGTACAACCAATTTCAATAATACGATGACCCTCAGAGGGCTCGATTCCAGTGGTTTCAGTATCTAGAACAATTAGTCTTTCCATAAAATATTGCGCCTGTTAATTTTCGTGTAAAATTGATTGATTTTATCATAACTAAAAGTTAGAGAGTATTATGGCAAGAGTAACTGTTGAAGAGTGTTTGGATTTTGTAGATAATCGTTTTGAGCTAGTATTGGTTGCTGCGAAACGTGCCCACCAATTAAGCTCTGGTGGCTATAGATCAACTTTAGATGTGGGTAAAGATAAGCCGACTGTCGTTGCTCTTAGAGAGATTGAGGCGGGTCTTATCAATGCATCCATTCTAACTGAAGAGTATGCCATGGAAGAGGAGCTAACTGCACAACAGAAGGTTCATGACGCTGAAACGACGCAGGAAATCCAAGCAGAATTATCAGTAGCCTCTGTTGACGAAGGTGTTGACGAAGTTCAAGAGGTTCAAGAATAGCATCTAGTTAAAAACTGTTTTAATTAAAAATGACGCTACGGCGTCATTTTTTTTCGCCCATTTTTTCAAATTATGATTTTTTATTTTATGATTGTTGACAATGATTGGTAGGTTTAGTAGAATTTAGCTTAATTTAGTTTTTTATTTTAAATATTGTTGACAATATGAATGTAAATGTTTTACAGCCTATCAAGCAAGACACGCTATCTGAGCATGTGTTTCAGCAGATTAAAGAGGATATTATTACCGGTGTTATTCCGCAAGGACAAAAGATAGGTGAGACGGATTTAGCCAAATCATATGACATTAGCCGCGGACCATTGCGTGAAGCCTTGCACAAGCTGGAGTCTATTCAATTGGTGGATCGTCGTCCTCACTCTGGCACCAGGGTTATTACTCTAGACTGTGCCATGATGAGAGATGTGTATCAAATGCGTGAAGCAATGGAAGGATTTGCTGTGCGATTAGCTTGTGTTGCTATGCCTCAGTCTGATATTGACAATTTATATCGTTTATTAGAAAAACATGAAGCGACCATCAAGCAATCAGATGGCAAGCAGTATTTTCAAAAAGAAGGGGATTTGGACTTTCATTATTATATTTTTTCCAAATGTCAAAATCAGTGGCTTATTAATTATTTGAATGATAAGTTATACCAAGTATTAAGAATGTGTCGTCATCGCACCAGTCAAATACCATTTCGAGTGGAGCCAGCATTGCATGATCATTATGCAATTGTTAATGCAATTAATGATAGAGATCCCGAATTGGCAGAAATATTAATGCGCAGACATATTAGTGGCGCATGGAAAATTTTAGAAAACTTATTAAATCAAGAAGAAATCAAGGAATAAATATGAGTGCAGGTAAAGCGTTTCGTCAAGCAGTAGAAGATAACAACCCATTGCAAGTCGTTGGTGCAGTTAATGCTTATTCGGCCATTATGGCAGAAAAAGTTGGCCACCAGGCTATATACCTTTCAGGCGGTGGCGTGGCTGCTTGTTCAATGGGTATTCCTGATCTGGGTATTACCACCATGAAGGATGTATTGGAAGATACTTATCGCATCACTGATGCGACCGCATTGCCATTATTAGTTGATATTGATACAGGCTGGGGTGGCGCTTTTAATATCGCCAGATGCGTTCGTGAGTTTACGCGTGCTGGTGCTGGTGCCGTTCATATTGAAGATCAGGTTATGCAAAAGCGCTGTGGTCATCGCCCTAATAAGGCAATTATCAGTCAACAAGAAATGGTTGACCGTGTGAAATCTGCTGTAGATGCGAAGACAGACTCGGATTTTGTGATTATGGCACGTACAGATGCATTGGCAGTCGAAGGTATGCAGTCTGCGATTGACAGAGCTATTGCTTGCGTAGAGGCTGGTGCAGATATGATTTTCCCAGAAGCTATTAATACACTTGAGCAGTATGAAGAGTTTGTTAAAGCTGTTAATGTGCCAGTATTGGCAAATATTACCGAATTTGGGGCAACACCTTTATTTTCATCTGAGGAGCTTGCTTCTGTTGGTGTAAAACTTCAGTTATATCCACTAAGTGCATTTCGCGCTATGAGCAAGGCAGCGCTAAATGTTTATGAACATATTAAAGCAGATGGTCATCAAAATAATGTCGTCGATACAATGCAAACACGCATGGAATTGTACGACTTTCTTGGATACCATGAATACGAACAAAAACTAGATCAATTATTTGCAAACGAGGAAAAATAATCATGAGTGAAACAACCCAAACAACACCGGGCTTTAAGCCAAAAAAATCAGTTGCTCTTTCCGGTACGCCAGCAGGAAATACTGCCGTGTGTACAGTAGGACGCACGGGCAATGACTTACATTATCGTGGTTATGATATTCTTGAATTTGCAGAAAAGGCTGAATTTGAAGAAATTGCACATCTTATTATTCATGGTACTTTGCCCACAGCTTCCCAACTTAAGTCTTACAAAGCTAAGTTAAAAGGTATGCGCGGATTGCCAACAGCTGTTAAAAATATTCTGGAAAATATTCCACCTTCAGCACACCCAATGGACGTAATGCGTACAGGTTGTTCTGCTATGGGTACTTGCATGACAGAAAAGGATGATCATCCTGAAGCAGAAGCACGCGCTGCCCTGGATCGTTTGATGGCTAGTTTTGGCTCTATGCTATTGTACTGGTATCACTTTAGCCACAATGGCAAACGCATTGAGACAGAGACAGAGGATGATTCAATTGGCGGGCATTTCTTACACATGCTGCATGGAGAGTTACCTTCTGATGAGTGGGTAAAAGCTATGCATGTTTCATTAATACTTTATGCGGAGCATGAGTTTAACGCTTCAACCTTTACAGGGCGAGTTATTGCGGGCACTGAATCTGATATTCATTCTTGTATTACGGGTGCAATTGGCGCATTACGTGGGCCAAAACATGGTGGTGCTAATGAGGTGGCCTCTGATATTCAAAAGCGTTATAACAATGCTGAAGAAGCTGAAGCGGATATTCGTGAACGCATGGCACGTAAAGAAATTATTATTGGCTTTGGTCATCCTGTTTATACCGTTTCTGATCCGCGTAATGAAGTTATTAAACGCGTTGCAAAACAGCTCTCTGAGTCAAATGGAAATACAACCATGTTCAAGGTTGCTGAACGTATTGAATCGGTGATGATGGATGAAAAGAAAATGTTTCCAAATCTAGACTGGTTCTCGGCAGTTTCTTATGAGCAAATGGGTGTTCCAACCGATATGTTTACGCCACTTTTTGTTATCTCAAGAACAACAGGCTGGGGAGCGCATGTGATTGAACAGCGCCAGGACGGAAAGATAATTCGCCCAGCGGCAAACTATACTGGCCCTGAGAATCTTACATTTGTACCTTTGGCTGATCGTGGATAAATGTATAACAATGAGTGGCTTAATTGAATAGCCTACTCAAATAAACTTAAGACAACAAGAAAGTAAATTGACGGAAAAAAGTAACCAATGAATACAAATTATCGCAAACACCTTGATGGTACAGATTTAGATTATTTCGATACGCGTCAAGCGATTGATGAGATTACTTCTGGTGCTTACGCTAAGCTTCCCTATACGTCTCGTATTCTCGCCGAGCAGCTTGTGCGTCGTTGCCAGCCAGAGATGCTCACAGACTCGCTAAAGCAACTTATTGAAAGCAAGCAAGATTTAGATTTTCCTTGGTATCCTGCCCGTGTCGTTTGTCATGATATCTTAGGGCAGACAGCATTGGTTGATTTGGCGGGTTTGCGTGATGCTATTGCAGATCAAGGCGGAGATCCTGCTAAGGTTAACCCGGTAGTGCAGACCCAGTTAATTGTTGATCATTCTCTTGCGGTTGAGGCGCCTGGTTTTGACGCAGATGCATTTGAAAAAAACCGTGCCATTGAAGATCGTCGCAATAAAGACCGTTTTGATTTTATCGAATGGTGCAAAACCTCTTTTAAAAATGTTGATGTTATTCCTGCGGGTAACGGCATTATGCATCAGATTAATTTGGAAAAAATGTCGCCTGTTATTCAAGCGCGAGAAGGTGTTGCATTTCCTGACACTTGTGTGGGTACCGATTCTCACACGCCACACGTTGATGCATTGGGAGTGATGGCAATTGGTGTGGGCGGATTAGAGGCAGAAACAGTTATGCTTGGCTTGCCATCTATGATGCGTCTACCTAATATTATTGGTGTTAAGCTAATAGGTGAGCGCCAGGAAGGTATTACAGCAACTGATGTGGTTCTTGCCATTACTGAGTTTTTACGAAACGAAAAGGTTGTTTCAGCTTATCTAGAATTTTTTGGTGATGGCACTAAAAATCTAACAATCGGAGACCGTGCAACAATCTCTAACATGACGCCTGAATATGGCGCCTCAGCAGGTTTGTTCTATATTGATGAGCAAACCATTGATTATCTAAGGTTAACAGGTCGTGATCCTGAACAAGTTGCTTTAGTTGAGCGCTACGCAAAATCAACAGGCCTTTGGGCAGATGATTTGGTAAATGCTCAATATCAGCGTGTGCTCACGTTTGACTTATCATTGGTTGGTCGTAATATGGCGGGCCCATCTAATCCTCATCGTCGCCTAGCAACTGCTGATCTTGTGTCAAGTGGTATCGCTAAGAATTTGGATAAAGCGCAGGCTGAAGAAGCCGCAGGAAAAATGCCTGATGGTGCGGTTATTATCGCTGCGATCACTTCTTGTACTAACACTTCTAATCCGCGCAATGTTGTTGCCGCTGGACTAGTTGCGCGTAAGGCTAATGAGCTTGGCCTGGTTCGTAAACCTTGGGTTAAGACTTCATTTGCACCAGGTTCAAAAGTTGCTGAACTTTACTTAAAAGAAGCGGGCTTGTTAAGTGAACTTGAAGCGCTTGGATTTGGTATCGTGGGCTTTGCCTGTACAACTTGTAATGGTATGTCTGGTGCGCTAGATCCTGTTATTCGTGATGAGATTATTGAGCGTGATTTATATGCAACAGCGGTGCTTTCTGGGAATCGTAATTTTGATGGCCGTATTCATCCTTATGCGAAACAAGCCTTTCTAGCGTCTCCACCATTGGTGGTTGCCTATGCACTGGCAGGTACCATGCGCTTTGACATTGAACAAGATAGCTTGGGTAACGATAAAAATGGCAACCCAATTACCTTGAAAGATATTTGGCCTTCAGATACAGAAATCGATGCAATTGTAAAATCCAGTGTTAAGCCGCAAATGTTTCAACAAATTTATAACCCAATGTTTGATCTTGGCGTTATACAAGAGGCAAAGAGTCCTTTATATGATTGGGATGATAAAAGCACTTACATTAGTCGCCCTCCTTACTGGGAAGGTGCGTTAGCAGGTGAGCGAACCATGAAAGGTATGCGTCCTCTTGCTGTATTGGGTGACAACATTACCACCGATCATTTATCGCCGTCAAATGCAATTATGCTGGATAGCGCCGCAGGTGCTTATTTACATAAAATGGGTTTACCAGAAGAGGATTTCAACTCTTATGCTACTCACCGTGGTGATCATTTAACAGCGCAACGTGCCACTTTTGCTAATCCAAAATTGTTGAACGAAATGTGTCGTGATGGTGTTAATGGAAAAACAGGAGAAATCAAGCAAGGTTCACTTGCTCGTGTTGAGCCAGAAAGTGTGGAAATGCGTATGTGGGAAGCAATCGAAACCTACATGGATCGTGCCCAACCTCTAATCATTATTGCAGGTGCTGACTATGGTCAGGGTTCGTCACGTGATTGGGCTGCAAAAGGAGTTCGTTTGGCGGGTGTTGAAACAATTATTGCTGAAGGTTTTGAGCGTATTCATAGAACCAATTTGGTTGGTATGGGTGTATTGCCACTTGAATTTGTTAAAAATGAAACGCGTGCAACTTATCATATTGATGGTAGTGAAACCTTTGATGTTGAAGGTGAGATTGCACCAGGGTCTGATCTAATTGTGAAAATGACGCGTACTAATGGCGAGCGTGTAGACATTCCAGTTAAGTGTCGCCTAGATACGGCTGAAGAAGTTCAGGTTTATTCTGCTGGTGGTGTGTTACAGCGTTTTGCACAAGATTTTTTAGAGGAAAACTCATAATGACTTTTAAGCCTCAAATTAAAATTCCTGCTACGTATATGCGTGGCGGAACTAGTAAAGGGGTTTTCTTTAATCTGGACGATCTACCTGAAGTGTGCAAAGTCGCCGGTGCAGCGCGCGATGCGATGCTGCTTCGTGTTATTGGCAGCCCTGATCCGTATCATAAGCAAACTGACGGCATGGGCGGGGCAACCTCAAGCACTAGTAAAAGTGTTATCTTATCGAAAAGCTCAAAAATAGACCATGATGTTGATTATCTTTTTGGCCAAGTATCCATTGATAAGCCTTTTGTGGATTGGAGCGGAAATTGTGGAAATTTGACTGCTGCCGTTGGCTCTTTTGCAATTGGCCAGGGTTTGGTTGATGTCGAACGCATTCCCAAAAATGGCATAGCGACTGTTCGCATTTGGCAAGAAAACATTAGCAAAACTATCATTGCCCAAGTGCCGATGATTGATGGCGAGGTTCAGGAAACAGGCGATTTCGAGTTAGATGGTGTCACCTTTCCTGCAGCAGAAGTTCAGGTTGAATTCATGAGCCCAGTGGATGCTTCTGAAGCCATGTTCCCGACTGGAAATTTAGTGGATGATTTGGAGGTTCCTGGGGTTGGCACATTTAAAGTAACAATGATTAACGCAGGCATTCCAACAATTTTCTTGAATGCTGAGGCGATTAATTACACTGGTATAGAGTTGCAAACTGATATTAATAGTGATAAAAAGGCTTTAGCCATGTTTGAGACTATTCGTGCATATGGCGCTATAAAGATGGGCCTGATAGATGACATTGAGCAGGCTGCAGATCGTCAGCACACACCTAAAGTTGCTTTTGTTGGCCAGTCTCAAGACTACACCTCTTCGAGTGCTAAAACGATTAATGCAGATGATATTGATTTGAACGTTAGAGCTTTATCGATGGGGCTATTGCACCATGCAATGATGGGAACTGCGGCAGTAGCCATTGGAACTGCAGCAGTCATTCCTGGTACGCTAGTAAATCTTGCGGCCGGTGGTAGTGAGCGAAAGTCGGTAGTTTTTGGACATCCGTCAGGTACTCTAAAGGTGGGCGCAGAAGCTGTGCAAGACAAGGGTGATTGGACGGTCAACAAGGTGGTAATGAGTCGCAGTGCTAGAATCTTAATGAAAGGCTCCGTGTACATTCCTGGCAATGTTTTTGATCATTTATAATGGGTTAAATGACTAATAAATTTTAGAGAGAGTTAAAAGATTAAATAAATAACATTTTCCTGCTTTAATGTTTTTTTAGGTTGGATTGATGTTTAACGATAGGAGATTCAAAATGAACTACCAACAAGAATTGGACGCATCAAAAAATGACCCAGAAGGATTCTGGAAAGAAAAATCTGAAGACCTTAAATGGTTCCAGCCACCACAAAAAGTTTTAACACAAGATGAAGAGGGTATTCATCACTGGTTTGCAGATGGTGAAATGAATACAGCCTACATGGCACTTGATTATCATGTTGAAAATGGCCGTGCTGATCAAGCTGCGTTAATTTACGACTCACCAGTTACCAATACAAAAAAGACCTATAGCTACCGAGAGCTTCGTGATGAAGTGGCGCAAACTGCAGGCATGCTAAAAGACTTGGGGGTTGAAAAAGGTGATCGTGTTATTGTATATATGCCTATGATTCCTCAAGCGGCAGTTGCAATGTTAGCTTGTGCTCGTATTGGTGCTATTCACTCAGTTGTTTTTGGTGGTTTTGCGGCGCCTGAGTTGGCGGTTCGAATTGATGATGCCAGTCCAAAAGTCATTTTAAGCGCCTCTTGTGGTATTGAAATAAAGCGCGTTATTGAATACAAGCCATTAATTGATAATGCCATTAAAATTGCCAAACATACACCGAAAAATGTTGTGGTTTATCAACGCCCTGAAGCAGTAGCCGATCTTTCTCAAGATGGTGATTTAGACTGGGTAGAGGTTGTCAGTAAAGCTAAAGCAGCGCCATGTACGCCAGTTAAAGGAACTGATTTACTCTACATTCTATATACGTCTGGCACCACTGGCAAGCCTAAGGGAGTGGTGCGTGAAAATGGTGGCCATGCGGTTGCAATGAAGTATAGTATGAGTGCCATTTATGACATGAAGCCAGGTGAGGTTTTTTGGTCTGCCTCTGACGTGGGCTGGGTAGTAGGCCATTCTTACATTGTGTATGCACCATTATTGCAAGGGTGTACAACAGTATTTTTTGAAGGAAAGCCAATTATGACGCCTGATGCAGGCGCCTTTTGGCGGGTAATTTCTGATTACAAAGTTAAGGCGTTATTTACAGCGCCGACTGCCTTCAGGGCAATTAAAAAAGAAGATCCTAATGGTGATTTCATTAAGAAATATGATTTATCCTCTCTAAAAACTTTATTTGCTGCGGGTGAGCGACTAGATCCACCAACTTACGAATGGCTCAATGAGCAGTTTGATCTACCTATTATTGATCATTGGTGGCAAACAGAAACAGGTTGGGCAATTTCAGCCAATATGCTAGGTATTGAAAAGATGCCGATTAAGCCAGGCTCGTCAACCGTACCTGTACCAGGTTTTAATGTGAGTATTTTGGATGACAACGGTCAAGAGGTTGCTGCTAATCAGCAAGGCAATATTGCTATTAAGCTACCTTTACCTCCTAGTTGTTTAACCACAGTATGGGGTGATATGGATCGATTTAAGGCAGGCTATTTAGAAACCTTTCCGGGTTACTACGTCAGTGGTGATGGTGGCTATATTGATGATGATGGATATCTTTTTGTGATGGGGCGTACTGATGATGTAATTAACGTTTCCGGTCATCGATTGTCAACAGGTGAGATGGAAGAAATTATTGGCACGCACCCAGCTGTGGCAGAGTGTGCAGTGATTGGCAGAAACGACAATCTTAAAGGACAGATGCCATTAGGATTTGCCATTTTGAAGTCAGGCGCTGAGTTTGATCAAGCAGACATTAAACAAGCGTTGGTTCAATTAATGCGAGAGAAAATTGGTGCAGTAGCCTGTTACAAAGACACTGTTATTGTTGAGCGTTTACCTAAAACACGCTCTGGTAAAATTTTGAGAAAAACCTTGAGACAATTGGTAGATGGCGAAGATTATGTTGTACCGTCAACTATTGATGATCCTGCTATTTTGGATGAGATTCAGCAGGCCTTGCCATAATGTAAGCATCCCTCAAATCATGTGTTAATCTGATGATTGTTTATCTTGATTCTTATCAAGAATGACTTTTAGGTATTATTTTTTTTTAGGTATTATTTGTTGTTAAACAATACACATACCAAAAAAGATGATCAAGGTTGAAAATACAGAAATTCGTTTCCATGAGAACTGGCCTGATATAGATGTAAATCTAGCAATGGCCGTGCTTAATCTAGGTAGGGCATCTTCTCAATTTAACTTGCTTGTTGAAAGTGTTTGCGAGCAGTTTGACCTTTCTGTGTTTGAGCTTGAGGTATTGGTATTACTACGCTCTTTTCCTTATCCCCATAGACTAACCCCTTCTTTATTGTCCAGCTCACTCATGGTCTCTTCAGGAGGTTTAACCAAGGTCTTAATCAAGCTAGAATCTAAAAACTATATTATTAGAGATGCAAACCCTACAGATAAAAGAAGTAAGATTGTTAGACTTACCGAGCTTGGTGTTGAATTTATTGAAAAAAACTATCCATTAGTACAGTATATGTCTAAGCAGTTTTTTGAGTCTAAGTTGTCTAAACGAGAGTTGGCGTTATTAACAAATTTGTTGACAAAATTACTTAAAAATTAAAAAAGTTTTTTTATCTTTTTCCAGAAACCTTTCCAGAAACCTTTCCAGAAAGGTATATTAGAAAATAATGATAGTTAAAACAGAGTTGTTATTCTGAGTATCATTGAATTGGAAAAAACAATAATAGGGGAAATACAAATGAGTGAGAATACGAAAGACCAAAATACAATAAGTCGTAGAGACATGTTAAAAACCAGTGCGGCACTAGCAGCAGCACCAATGTTTTTTACTAAAGGCGCTTATGCAAAAGATTTTACTAACAATCCAGGAAATTCATCTACTGTCACATTAGGTTTTAATGTGCCACAGACTGGCGCATACGCTGACGAAGGTGCAGACGAGTTACGTGCCTTTAAACTAGCTGTTAAGCATTTAAATGGTGAAGGCGATGGCGGTATGATGAATACCATGAAGCCAATGAATTTAACCGGCAATGGTATTTTAGGTAAGAAGGTTACTTATGTAACAGGTGATACGCAAACTAAGTCAGACGCAGCACGTGCCTCTGCTAAGCGTATGATTGAGAAAGATAATGTTATTATGTTCTCTGGTGGTTCATCATCAGGTGTGGCAATTGCAGTACAAAGTCTAGCGCAAGAAGCGGGCGTTATTTTCATGGCTGGCCTAACTCACTCAAATGATACAACAGGTAAGGATAAGCGTCGTTACGGTTTCCGTCATTTCTTTAATGCGAAAATGACAGGTTCTGCTTTGGGTCCTGTACTTAAAGAAGAAATGGGTACCAATAGAAACGCATACCACCTGACTTCTGATTACACTTGGGGTTGGACACAAGAAGAGTCTATTAGAGAAACTACAGAAGGCTTGGGTTGGAATACAACTGCAGCTGTTAAAACACCAGTAGGTGCTGGCGACTTCTCACAGTTTATTACGCCAATTTTAAATTCAGGTGCTGACACGCTAATTCTTAACCACTATGGTAAGGATATGATTAACTCATTGACGCAGTCTGTACAGTTTGGTTTGCGCGACAAATTAGTTAATGGTAAACAGTTTGAAATTATTGTGCCTTTATACTCTCGTCTTATGGCACAGGGTGCTGGTAAAAACCTACAGGGTATTTTGGGTACAACTAACTGGGATTGGCAGTTAAAAGACGAAGGTTCTAAAGCTTTCGTTAAATCATTCGGTACAGAGTACGGCTTCCCACCTTCAATGGCGGCACATACTTGTTACGTACAAACATTGCTTTATGCAAATGCTTGTGAAAATGCGGGTACATTCTATCCACCTGAAGTTATCAGACAACTAGAAGGCTTTAAGTTTGATGGTATGGGTAACGGTGCAACTGAGTATCGTGCTGAAGATCACCAGTGTTTCAAAGATGTATTGGTGGTTCGTGGTAAGCAAAATCCAAGTACACAGTTTGACCTACTTGATATCGTTAAAGAAGTGCCACGTGCTCAGGTTGAGTACGATGCATCAATTTTTGGTGGTAATCTAGGTCCTTACAAAGTCTAAGTTTCTAAGGTTTTAATCTGGAGTGCCAATTGCAAGTTAGTTGTGGTTGGCATTTTTTATGATTTGAATTTATTGTAACTTAATCGGAGGAATTTCCTCTTATTAAGTTACAATAAATATTTGTTATAACTTAATAAGAGAGAATCTATTATGGACGCTGTTTTAATACAATTACTTAACGGTCTAGATAAAGGCGCAGCTTATGCTTTAATTGCGCTTGGACTAACATTGGTATTTGGTACACTGGGTGTGGTGAATTTTGCACATGGCGCATTGTTTATGTTGGGTGCGTTTTGCGCAGTCACATTTCAGAAAATTTTAACCATATCGGTTAAGGTGATTGACCCAAGTATTACTTTTTTTACTGCTTATAAGGAACAGGCATATCTAGAGATATGGTTTGGGGATGTGGGGCTCACCATTATAGATTATGCGGTACCGTTATCTATTCTGATGGCGATACCTGTGATGCTGTTGATTGGTCTAGCTATGGAAAGAGGGCTGATCAGGCACTTCTATAAGCGTACGCATGCAGAGCAAATTTTGGTTACTTTCGGCTTGGCGATTGTTATTCAAGAGGTGATTCGTCATTTCTTTGGCGCTAATCCGATTCCTATGCCAGCACCTGATATTGTATCTAGTAGTGCAGCAGTCGGAACTTGGTTAGGCTTGAGTGATAACTTGGTATACCCTTGGTGGCGATTAATCTATTTATCTTTTTCATTATTGGTTATCGGTTCTGTGTTTGCATTCCTGCAGCTAACTACGTTTGGAATGGTAGTTAGAGCGGGTATGTTTGACCGTCAAATGGTTGGATTTTTAGGTATTAATGTGCAACGAAAATTTACCATTGTATTTGGCCTTGCATCAGTTGTTGCAGGACTCGCAGGTGTGATGTATGCACCAATTTTGCCGCCTGATTACCATATGGGGATGGACTTCTTGGTTCTTTCTTTTGTGGTAGTTGTGGTTGGCGGCATGGGCTCTTTACCTGGTGCTGTTGCTGCAGGATTTTTATTGGGAGTTTTGCAATCATTCGCATCTATGACTATTGTAAGTCAGTATCTACCAGGCATTGATCAAGTTATTATTTATTTAGTTGCTGTGATTATTTTGTTAACACGTCCTCGTGGTTTGATGGGGCGTAAAGGTGTAATGGAGGACTAGAGCATGAAAATTGAAAAAAAACGTAGTGATCTCTTTATCATGGCAATTTTTACAATTGTTATATTAAGCATGCCGGTGTGGCTAAGTCCTCTTGGTGCTAACTACCCAGACTTATTGCAAAAATTTGCTATTTTTGGTATTTTTGCGATTGGCTATAATATTTTATTTGGTTTAACTGGGTATTTGTCATTCGGTCATGCTATCTTCATTGGTGTAGGCTCTTATACAGCCGTTTGGTCTTTTAAGCTGTTGAGCATGAACGTGCTTCCAGCAATTGTTTTTGGTACGCTGTTTGCTGGCATTATTGCCGCCTTGGTAGGGTATGTCAGCTTACGCAGATCAGGTATTTACTTTTCGATCCTAACATTAGCCTTTGCACAGATGTTTTATAATTTGGCTTATTCGGTCCTAACACCACTTACTAATGGTGAAACTGGCCTAACAATTGCTGCTGGTGACCCGAGGGTGCTTGACCGCTTGTTTAGTGATGTAGCAACAGGGGGAGGGCTGCCTTCTACTGAGTTATTTGGTATCTCTATGAGTGGATATTCAGGATTTTATTTCACTGCTGTATTACTTATACTGGCATTTTTTATCTCTTTAAAAATATTTAACTCTCCTTTTGGGTTAAAACTTAAAGCGATTAAATCTAACCAACATAGAATGAAATACACGGGCTACAATACCCGACCATACTTGGTGACTGCCTTTATTATTTCTGGCATGTTTGCAGGATTGGCTGGCTCATTGATGGCAGTTACAGATCCATTAGCTGGTGCAGAAAGAATGCAATGGACTGCTTCTGGTGAAGTGGTATTGATGACTATCTTGGGTGGCGTAGGTACATTGTATGGGCCTTTGCTAGGTGTGGCAATTATCAAGTACCTTGAGAATATCTTTTCAGCAGTTAATGAGGCTACTTTACATGGCTTCTTCTCCTTTTTACCTCAGTGGCTTAATGATACGATGGTGGTGGTGGTTTCACCATTTGTTGGTGAGGGTTGGCACCTAACCTTGGGGCTCATGTTTATGATTGTTGTTATCTTCTTACCGGGTGGTGTTACAGAGGGTTTCCAGAAGATTAAAAATAGATTTACAAAAAATAAAGAACAAGAAAAATTAAAACAAGGAGGCGAATAAAATGAGCGAATCTGTTTTAAAAATTAGCAATGTTAATAAAACTTTTGGTGGCTTGAAGGCATTAACTGACATTAATCTTAACATTGAAAAGGGCAAGGTTCATGCAATTATTGGCCCAAATGGCGCAGGTAAGTCAACCTTATTAAATGTTATTATTGGCTTACTAGAGCCAGATACTGGCGAAGTATTATTTGATAACAAGGATGTTATTGGAAAACAAGCACATGAAATCAATCAGATGGGTTTGGTGCGAGTTTTTCAAACACCGGAAATATTTACAGATCTATCTTTACTAGAAAATGTCATGATTCCAGCGTTGGCAAAACGAGACGGCTCCTTTAAGTTTAAAATTTTTAGAGATTTGGCTGACGAAAAAGATATTATGAATGAGGCAGTTGACATCTTGGCAAGTATTGGCATGGAAGATAAAATGCATAATATGTCAGGAAGCATGTCACGTGGTGATAAGCGTCGGCTTGAGTTGGCAATGTGTTTAATACAACATCCAAAGCTATTATTGTTAGACGAGCCAACTGCTGGAATGGCACGACATGACACTAATCAAACCATTGAGCTGCTTAAAAAGATTAAAGAAGGTGGTATGACAAAAATTATTATCGAACATGATATGCATGTTGTGTTTAGTGTTGCAGATACTATTTCTGTACTAGCAAGAGGAAAAATTATTGCAACAGGCACGCCTGATGAAATTAAAGGTAATCCAATCGTACAAGAAGCTTATTTAGGCGGGGGTGAATAATGAGTGATACTAAAAATAAAGCAAAACCTATTGTTTCTCAGGGCGCGGACCCTGCGTTTTTCTCTTGTTGGGATATTCACTCTTATTATGGTGAAAGTTATATTGTTCAAGGTGTTAGCTTTGATATTCGAGAAGGTGAAATTCTTGCATTACTAGGTAGAAATGGTGCGGGCAAAACCTCAACACTTAGATCAATTGCCCGTGCTTCTGATCCACAAGTGAATCACGGAGAGATGTGGTTAGATCACCAGCCTTTGCATGAAATGGAAGATTACCAAGTGGCGCAAGTAGGTGTCGCATTGGTGCCAGAGGATCGTTGTATTATTGGCGGTTTGACGGTGGAAGAAAACTTACAGTTGGCGCAAATAGAAGGGCCTATTGGCTGGACTATAGAGCGTATCTATGAGCATTTTCCAAGATTAGGAGAAAGAAAGGATCAAGATGGTGTTACTCTTTCTGGTGGTGAACAGCAAATGTTGGCAGTTGCCAGAGCGTTGGCGCGTGATGTAAAGCTGTTATTGTTGGATGAGCCTTATGAAGGTCTTGCTCCGGTTATTGTGCATGAAATTGAAGAGATATTGTTAAGCATCAAGAAGTTGGGTATTACTACGATTATTGTTGAACAAAATGCGGTAGCCGCATTGCGTTTAGCTGACAGGGCACTGATATTGGATACTGGAAAGATTGTATTTGACGGTACTGCTCAAGAAGTATTGGATGATGAGGTGTTAAGGCATCAGTACTTAGCCATCTAAAAACGCTTAGATATTGTTCTTTTTGAAGTGTTTTTTTAAACAATACACATACCAAAAAAGATGATCAAGGTTGAAAATACAGAAATTCGTTTCCATGAGAACTGGCCTGATATAGATGTAAATCTAGCAATGGCCGTGCTTAATCTAGGTAGGGCATCTTCTCAATTTAACTTGCTTGTTGAAAGTGTTTGCGAGCAGTTTGACCTTTCTGTGTTTGAGCTTGAGGTATTGGTATTACTACGCTCTTTTCCTTATCCCCATAGACTAACCCCTTCTTTATTGTCCAGCTCACTCATGGTCTCTTCAGGAGGTTTAACCAAGGTCTTAATCAAGCTAGAATCTAAAAACTATATTATTAGAGATGCAAACCCTACAGATAAAAGAAGTAAGATTGTTAGACTTACCGAGCTTGGTGTTGAATTTATTGAAAAAAACTATCCATTAGTACAGTATATGTCTAAGCAGTTTTTTGAGTCTAAGTTGTCTAGACAGGAATTAGTGCTATTAAGTGTTCTCTTAACTAAACTTCTTAAAGGGTAGTTTGACCCATTTTAAAATATTTTTACCACCTCCTTAATATACTTTTCTAGAAAGGTATATTAAGGAATACTGATAGTTGATTTCAGTTAAGCAAAGTGTGTATCATTTTCAGTGATTTAATCAAAAAGGGGAGTCTAAATGGCCGATAAAAATAATAACTACTGGAAGGCTAATATTGCACTTATTGTTAAGTGCTTATCAATCTGGTTTGTAGTTTCATATCTATTTGGCATTGTGCTAGTAGATGTTTTAAATACCGTCCGAATGGGTGGATATAAACTAGGGTTTTGGTTTGCACAACAAGGCTCAATTTACACGTTCGTAATCTTGGTCTTTTACTATGCAAAAAGCATGGGAAAAATTGACAAAGAATTTGGCGTTGACGAAAAATAGGTAAGGGGAGAAAAATATGGATTTACAAACATTAACGTTTTTATTTGTAGGCGTAACTTTTGCGATCTACATAGGTATTGCCTTCTGGGCAAGAGCCGGCTCAACTAAAGAGTTTTATGTTGCGGGTGGCGGTATTCATCCTGTGGCGAATGGTATGGCAACAGCAGCAGACTGGATGAGTGCAGCGTCATTTATCTCGATGGCAGGTTTAATTGCATTTTATGGATACGGTGGTTCGGTATTCTTAATGGGTTGGACTGGTGGTTATGTGCTACTAGCAATGTTACTTGCGCCTTACTTAAGGAAGCATGGCGCATTTACAGTGCCAGAGTTTATCTCAGATCGATACTATTCAAAAACTGCACGTGTTGTTGCGGTTATTTGTTTAATCATTGCATCGGTTACTTATGTAATTGGTCAAATGAAGGGTATCGGTGTGGCATTCTCAAGATTCCTAGAAGTGGATTATGAGACAGGCTTGGTATCAGGTATGGTTATCGTAGCTTTCTATGCAACCATGGGTGGTATGAAAGGTATTACATACACGCAAATTGCACAGTACGTGATTATGATTATTGCTTATACAATTCCAGCAATCTTTATTTCATTTATGCTTACGGGTAATCCAATTCCTCAATTAGGTTTGGGTAGTGAAATGGCTGATGGTACTTATCTATTAGATAAGCTCGATCAAGTGGTAACACAACTAGGTTTTGCTGAGTACACCACGCAAGCTAGATTAAGCACAACAAACATGTTTGTTTACACGCTATCTCTAATGATTGGTACAGCAGGTCTTCCGCACGTTATCATGAGATTCTTTACTGTATCTTCAGTGAAAGCGGCTCGTGAATCTGCAGGTTGGGCTTTGGTATTTATCGCGCTACTTTACACAACAGCTCCTGCAGTTGCAGCAATGGCAAGATTAAACCTTATGCAAACAATTGATCAGCCTAACGCTGAACAAAACTTGGCATATGCTGATCGACCTTCTTGGTTTAAAAACTGGGAGACTACAGGTCTATTAAAGTTTGAAGACAAGAATAACGATGGCTTGATTTCATACACAGGTGATAAGAAGACTAATGAAATGGTAAAAGTTGATAGAGATATCATGGTTCTTGCGAATCCTGAGATCGCTGGCTTGCCGAACTGGGTGATTGCAATTGTTGCAGCCGGTGGTTTAGCAGCAGCATTATCGACAGCAGCTGGTTTATTGTTAGCTATCGCATCTTCAATTTCACATGACTTGTTAAAAGGTGTGTGGAGACCTAATATCACTGAGAAGGAAGAGCTTAGATACTCTAGAATCTCAATGATTGGTGCCATCTTAATTGCAGGTTACTACGGCTTTAATCCTCCGGATTTTGCCGCAGGTACAGTTGCACTAGCCTTTGGTCTAGCAGCATCAAGTATCTTCCCTGCACTAATGATGGGTATCTTCTCTAAGAAGATGAACAAAGAAGGTGCGATTGCAGGTATGTTGTCAGGTATTGGTATTACATTGTTATATGTATTCCAGCACAAGGGTATCATGTTTGTGAAGTCAACGTCTTTCTTGGGTGACATGGATCCGAACTGGTTCTTAGGTATTGAGCCTAATGCGTTCGGTGCTATTGGTGCCGTGGTTAACTTCGCTGTTGCATTCTTTGTAATGACGCGTACAGCTAAAGTACCTGCAGAGGTTGAGAAGATGGTTGAGAACATTCGTGTTCCCGCATCTAACTAAAAAAACTTTTTAAGTTTTTTACTTTGACACCCGGCAATGCCGGGTGTTTTTTTATTTAAAATAAGGGAATTATGTTTTTTAAAAATAAACACGTTATCACCTCTATGATCGTTGCCCCCATATTGGCAATTATGAGCTACTTTGCAGTTGATTATTATGTCGCTGAAGTACCGCATAAGGCTAAAGATGGTCAATTGTATAAGATGCTTGCCAAGTCTAATTGTCGCTGGGAAAGTGGCCATTGTGATCTAGTCAATGGCGATTTAGAGTTATTAGTCACTTCTGACACACAGCAATATGGCAATAATCACTTTCGCTTAAAATCTGAAACCCCTTTGCAAGAGGTTAAGTTTGCCTTGGTAAGCGAACAAGGTGCGCATTCACAACCAGAGTTAATGAGCTTGGTAGAAGCGGGCAATCAGCTTTGGCAAAGCTCTTTAGTGGATGTTAGAAGATCTGATTATTTGCAGTTTGTAATCTCAGTAAGTGGTAGTATCTTTTATGCAGAAGTACCGGCTATTTTCACTTATCAGGATAAAGACTATTAAATAATGGATATTGAAGCTCTAGAGGTTATTGATTTTCTTAAATCGACACTGCCACTTGATAGTGCAACCACTGCACAGCTTGAATCTCTGGTTAAAGAGATACAAATAGGCTATCGAAAAAGAAAGCATGTTTTAACTCTTAAGCCCAATTTTCTATATTTGGTGCGCAAGGGTGCAGTACTAATCGAAGATGAAAATGAGCAGTTGTTTTCCATTCTAGGTGAGCGCCAGTGGTTTGGATACAATGCTCAGTTAGTTTTGTATTCGCACAGCTGTCAAGAAGACACGCTATATTACAAAATCCCTAAAAAACTATTTTTTGAGCTATTCTCGCAGCAGAGTAGTGTTCATCACTTTTTTGTTGATGCTGGCCTGGAGTCTAGTATCAAGGTGCAAAATATTGTTAAGCAAAATAGCTTACTGGACAACTCAGTACTATCCATGTCCAGAGCAAATGATGCTTATACAATTGACCCTAGTACCAGTATCCGTGATGTGGCCCAATTAATGAGTAGTAAAAATGTTACCTCGGTCGTGGTGACAGAAGGCACTACATTACGTGGTATTGTGACTGATCGTGCTTTTTGTACAAAAGTAGCAGCTACTGGGCTGGACGTTTCATCTCCGGTGAGTGATATTATGACAACTAACCCAATCTCAATTGCGCATTATAAAAGTGGTGTTGAGGCGATGTTGTTAATGGCTAATTCACACATTAGACACCTTCCCATCCTTAAAAATAATCAAGTAGTTGGCGTGGTTACTGCAGCAGATCTGTTGAGAAAGCAAAGCCATAATGTGGTATTTTTGATTAACGAAGTACTGGTATCAGAAACAGTTGGGGAGCTTAAAAAAATATCCCAGCAAGTGCCACTATTACTGCAGCATAGTTTTGAGTCTAATATGGATGAGCATGATATTACTTATTCAATAAGTTCGGTTGGCCGTTCCATCAATCAGCAGTTATTAAAACAGGCGGAAGCCCTCTTAGGAGAGCCGCCCATCGCTTATGCCTGGGTAGTTGCAGGCTCTCTTGCTAGATCTGAGCAAATTGCACATACTGACCAGGATAATTTGCTAATCTTGTCGGATGACTATGATGAAAAGCTACATGGAGAGTATTTTTCTAAACTTAGTGCCTATGTGAGCGATGGTCTAGATGAGTGTGGCTATGTATACTGCCCCGGGGATGTGATGGCAACCAATCCAAAATGGCGACAGCCGGTTTCTGTTTGGCGCTCTTATTATAATAGTTGGATATCAAGTCCTGATCCGAAAGCGTTAATGTATGCCAGTATATTCTTTGATTTGAAATGTATTTATGGTAGCCCTGAACTTTTAGACGACATGTTGTCAGGTGTTTTAAACAACACGCAAAAAAATACTATTTTTCAATCGCACATGGCACATAACGCCGAACACTACACACCTCCTTTAGGATTTTTTAGAAATTTCATTGTAGATCGTCATGGCGCAGATGCAAAAACACTAGATCTAAAGAGAAAAGGGGTTGTTCCAATTGTCGATTTCTCTCGGGTTTATGCGTTGTCACACGGTGTTAGGGCGATAAATACGCAAGATAGATTAAGAGAATTGATGGATATTCATGCCTTGAGTCAATCAGGTGTTAGTGATTTAATTGAAGCCTATAAGTTTATTAATCTGGTTAGGATTGAGCATCAATCTAGACAGATAAAAAATGGACAATCCATTGATAATTTTGTACCAACTAAAGAAATTTCCTCTTTGGATCAAAAACATTTAAAAGATGCATTTGGTATTGTTTCCAATATGCAATCGGCCATGAGTTCTCAGTATCAAACATCCATATTATGAAAAAATTGGCCTATTACTTATTCCCTAAGTATTACCAAAAAACGTTGTTATTAAGGTCTAACTTATCCCCCGCACTGAGAAATTATCTACTTAAGCCTTTGATTAATAAAAAAATGCTAATCAAGGATATTGAGTTTTTAGTGCTTGATTTTGAAACAACCGGGCTCAATCCTGCCAAAGAAAAAATTATTAGCATGGGTTACACTGTGATCAAAGATATGCACTTATTGGCAGCTTCTAGTCAGCATTTATTGATTAATCCTGAACAGTCACTCACAGAAGAAAATGTGAGTATTCATCAGTTAACAGATGATGATCTTAGTCAGGGAATAGGTCTGAATGATGCCATGGATAAGCTTTTTAGTGAAATGAATAATCGAGTAGTGATTGCGCATTTTGACAATATTGAAAAAAGATTTATTAATTGTGCTTGTCAAAAATTGTACAAAATTAATTGCTTACCCATGAGAATGTTAGACACTTTAAAAATTGAAAATAGAAAGATGATGAATACTAAAGGTTATATTCAACCTGAAAGTCTGCGTTTATTTTCTTTAAGAGAGAAATATAATTTACCAAGATATAAGGCTCATAATGCAATGCAAGATGCCATTTCAACCGCGGAGTTATTTTTAGCCCAAGTCAGTCATATGGGTGATGCTAATACGATAGAATTGAAAGACCTAATTTAAGAAAATAGCTTTCTAGAAAATTTGTTTTTAGGTATTATTAATTTATATTTCTTGAACTAGCTATTAATTATGTATCCAATTCTCCAGTCAAACAAAACCCCTTTATGTGATGAAAAAAAATATGAGTTGATGTACAACGACTCAATTAACAATGCAGATGAATTTTGGGCTACCCAGGCAAAAGAATTCTTAGATTGGGATAAAGACTGGAACGAGGTCTCTAATGTGGATTACACCCAAGGAAAAATTGAGTGGTTCAAGGGTGGCGAATTAAATGTTGCTTATAACTGTATCGACAGACACTTACCGCAAAGAGCTAAGCAAACTGCTATTATTTGGGAAGGCGACGATCCTGATGTGAGTCAGAAGGTTACTTATCAACAACTACACGATGAAGTGGCAAAGCTTGCTAATGGTTTAAAGAATTTAGGTGTTAAAAAAGGCGATCGAGTTTGTATTTATATGCCGATGATCCTTGAGTCTGCTTACGCTATGTTAGCATGTGCCCGTATTGGCGCTATTCACTCAGTAGTATTTGGCGGGTTTTCACCAGAGGCCCTTAAAGATCGAATTTTAGATTCTGAATGTAATGTTGTTATTACTGCTGATGAAGGTATGCGTGGTGGACGATCAACAGCACTTAAGTCAAATGTTGATCTTGCAGTCGAAGGTTGTGATTGTGTTAGTAAAGTAGTAGTGGTGCAAAATACTAAAGGCTCAGTTGAATGGGGTGATAAAGATATTTGGTACCATGATTTAGTAGCTGATGTTCCAAGCGAGTGCCCATGTGAGTCGTTCGATGCTGAAACACCATTATTTATTCTTTATACATCAGGGTCTACTGGAAAACCAAAAGGCGTATTGCACACTTCAGGCGGCTATTTACTTTATGCGGCAATGACACATAAATATGCATTTGATTATCAAGAAGGCGATATTTACTGGTGTACGGCTGACGTAGGTTGGGTAACAGGACACTCTTACATTGTTTATGGTCCTCTGGCAAATGGCGGAACTACTCTTATGTTTGAAGGTATCCCTTCTTATCCAGATGCTTCACGTTTCTGGCAAGTGATTGATAAGCATCAGGTTAATACATTCTATACGGCACCTACTGCTATTCGCGCCCTTATGGGTGCAGGTGACGAATTTGTTGAAAAAACTGACCGTTCTAGCTTAAGAATATTGGGCACAGTTGGAGAGCCGATTAACCCGGAAGCTTGGGAGTGGTATTACCATAAAATTGGTCAAGCTAAATGTCCGGTAGTTGACACTTGGTGGCAAACTGAAACAGGTGGCCATATGATTTTACCATTGCCTTATGCAACTGCATTAAAGCCTGGATCGGCAAGTAAGCCTTTCTTTGGTGTTGAGCCGCAAGTGGTTAATGAAAAGGGTGACATTTTAGAAGGTGAAGCGGAAGGTATCTTGGTACTAGCTAGATCTTGGCCAGGGCAAATGCGCACACTTTACAATAATCATGAGCGCTTCATGGAGGCTTACTTCTCAACTTTCCCGGGTAAATATTTTGCTGGTGACGGTGTTAAGCGCGATAGTGATGGCTATTATTGGATTACTGGACGCGTTGATGATGTTTTAAATATCTCAGGTCACCGTCTAGGTACAGCTGAGATTGAATCAGCACTGGTCTTACATGAGAGTGTTTCAGAGGCTGCTGTGGTGGGTTATCCACACGACATCAAAGGGCAGGGTGTTTACGCTTATGTTTCTATTATGAGTGGTGTTGAGCCAACAGATGCATTAAAAACAGAGCTGGTTAAACTGGTGCGTAGTGAAATTGGCCCAATTGCATTGGTAGACAAAATTCAGTTTGCACCAGGATTGCCAAAAACACGTAGTGGCAAGATTATGCGTCGAATCTTAAGAAAGATTGCCGAGAATGATTTTGATAATCTGGGTGACACCTCCACCCTGGCGGAGCCAGAGGTGGTTGAAGATTTGATTAATAATCGAACCGTTTAATAATCAAATTAACGGGCTTGGAGTTTCTTCAAGCCTTTTTTAATTTTGTCCTTTAAGCTAACTTCACATTGGTTGTGGTAGTTGTTTTGCATGCTTTCATCTAAAGAAATCACTTTACCAAATACCTGATTTTCAAGCTCAATAGTGTTTTTAATGTTGGCACAATAGTTGCCAATTTCTTCCGTTGTGTAAGAGATTAAGGTTGCAACTCCAATGGCAGGTACAATTAATCCGGTTACTGCGATGCCGCTAGAAGTTTCTTTAAGTTCTTTGATTCTGGCAATGTTTTGCTCAACAGTGGCTTTATTCTGAGTTTCAAAAACTTGCTCAAGGTAGCTAATTTTTTCTGCAGAAATGTCGAGTTTTTTCTCAACTGATTGCAGAGATCCTTTTAGTGATTTGACTTGATTTCTTGCATCATCCATTTGTGACATTTCATCACCTAAAACGCTGGTTTTACTCGTTGCTAAAGAGAGTTTGTCTTGTGAAATCTTAAGTGCTGATTGCGCTTTGATAAGTTGATCATTCAATGCTTCAAGTGCTGAATTGTTAGAGGTGTCATTTGAACTTTCGATTGGCTGAAGAGCGCTTATTTTTTGGTTGTACTCTTGAGTGATACCCTCAACTTCCTGCTCTAAAGTATCTAGTTTTTCACTGTAAAAAAAATAGCCTGCAATTAATGCAAAAGCTAGAACAATAGCGCTAAATAGGGATTTGTTTTCCATGGTCAGTTCTCATTCGTTAAATGGTGTAATTAGGTAGGCATTATACACTATTTTGAGAACTATATAAGAATATTATTATATTTTAATATATTATTCTTTTAGCCATTTGGCAGCCTGTTTGGCATAGTAAGTCAGAATGGCATCACTGCCCGCACGTTTAAAAGAAAGCAAAGTTTCAAGTGTGACTTTTTTCTCATCAATCCAGCCATTTTGACTGGCCGCCTTAATTTGTGCATATTCACCACTCACATGATAAGCAAAAGTAGGCATGCCAAAGGTTTGCTTAATGCGATAAACAATGTCTAAATAAGGTAAGCCAGGTTTAATCATTACCATATCAGCACCTTCATCAATATCTAGTTCAACTTCACGCATGGCTTCGTCCGAATTGGCAGGATCCATCTGGTAAGTTTCTTTGCTAGAGGCGCCAAGATTGCTTGCAGAGCCAACTGCATCCCTAAACGGACCGTAGTAACTAGATGCATATTTGGCGGAGTAAGCTAAGATTTTGGTATGAATAAAGCCATTTTCTTCTAAGGCTTCACGAATTGCACCAATACGTCCATCCATCATATCTGAAGGCGCAACAATATCACTGCCTGCTTGCGCATGAGAAAGTGCCTGTTTAACTAAAACTGCAACGGTTTCATCATTTAGCACATATCCAGATTCATCAATTAGCCCATCTTGACCATGCGTGGTAAATGGGTCGAGCGCAACATCAGTAATCACTGCTAACTCAGAAAATTTATCCTTTAATGCGCGTACAGCACGCTGTGCGAGTGCATCTGGATTGTAAGCTTCTTGTGCATCTAAAGATTTTTTCTCATTAGGTACAACTGGAAATAAAGCCACGGCGCGAATGCCTAAATCAACCAATTCTTGAGCTTCTAGCAATAATTGATCAACACTTAAACGCTCGATATCAGGCATAGAATCAATGCTTTCGCGCTTGTTGTCGCCCTCAATTACAAAGAGTGGAAAGATTAAGTCATCGGTGCTTAGGGTGTTTTCACGCATTAATTCACGGGTATATGCGTGTTTTCTCATACGACGTGGTCTATGGGTTAAAATTGTCATCTTAATTTAAATTCTAATAATTTCATCGATTATACAACAATGAATCAATCAAACGAAACGTTAACCAGCATGTCAAGCGTCAAAGAGGCGTTTATCCAACCTTTTCCAAACTCTCATAAGATTTATGTTGAGGGTTCTCGCGCCGATATTCAGGTGCCAATGCGTGAAATCACACTCACAGATACCATTGGTGATCTAGCTGAGAAGAATGACCCCATTCACGTGTACGACACTTCGGGTGTTTATACCGATCCAACTGTGCAAATTGATTTGCGCAAAGGGTTGAGTAATATTCGCGAAGCCTGGATTGACGAAAGAGCGGACACTCAAACGCTGGACGGCATGAGCTCAACTTTTTCAAATGAGCGCCTGGATGACGCAGAATTAGACGCTTTGCGTTTTGAGTTTCTAAAGACGCCAAAGCGTGCCAAAGAAGGTAAAAATGTCACCCAAATGCATTATGCCAAGCAAGGTATTATCACCCCTGAAATGGAGTACATTGCCATTCGAGAAAACTGTAAATGGCAAGATTACAAAGATCAAATCGGCCAACAAAAAGGCGAAAGTTTTGGCGCCGATATCCCGGATGTTATTACTGCTGAATTTGTGCGTAGTGAGGTTGCTCGCGGGCGCGCGGTGATTCCGGCCAATATTAATCATCCTGAAACTGAGCCGATGATTATCGGACGCAACTTCATGGTGAAAATTAATGGTAATATTGGTAACTCAGCCTTAGGCTCAAGTATTGAAGAAGAAGTCGATAAAATGGTTTGGGGTATTCGCTGGGGTGCAGACACCATTATGGATCTTTCAACAGGCAAAAATATTCACGAAACTCGTGAGTGGATTATTCGTAATTCTCCAGTGCCAATTGGCACGGTGCCAATTTACCAAGCTTTAGAAAAGGTTAATGGTATTGCCGAAGATCTTAATTGGGAGGTGTTTAGAGATACGCTAATTGAGCAAGCTGAGCAGGGAGTGGATTATTTCACCATTCATGCCGGCGTACGCCTACAACACGTACCACTAACCATTGATCGTATTACTGGCATTGTTTCTCGTGGTGGCTCGATTATGGCCAAGTGGTGTTTGGCGCATCATACTGAAAGTTTTATTTATACGCATTTTGAAGAAATTTGTGAAATTATGAAAAAGTACGATATTACTTTTTCACTTGGCGATGGTTTGCGTCCAGGCTGTATTGCTGACGCTAATGACGCAGCGCAATTTGGCGAGTTGGAAACACTAGGCGAGCTAACTAAAATCGCTTGGAAGCATGATGTACAAACCTTCATCGAAGGCCCTGGACACGTGCCAATGCAGATGATTAAAGAAAATATGGATAAGCAATTAGACGAGTGTGGTGAAGCGCCGTTTTATACGCTAGGACCATTAACTACTGACATTGCTCCGGGTTATGATCATATTACTTCAGCCATTGGTGCGGCGCAAATCGGATGGTACGGTTGTGCCATGCTTTGCTATGTAACCCCTAAAGAGCACTTAGGCTTGCCAAATCAAGATGATGTTAAAGAAGGTATTGTTGCTTACAAAATTGCTGCTCATGCAGCCGATCTAGCCAAAGGTCATCCGGGTGCGCAGATTCGGGATAACGCTTTAAGTAAAGCGCGTTTTGAGTTTAGATGGGAAGATCAGTTTAACTTAGGTTTGGATCCAGATACAGCGCGTAAATATCATGACGAAACCATGCCAAAGCAAGCAGCGAAGACATCGCATTTTTGCTCTATGTGTGGCCCTAAGTTTTGCTCAATGAAAATTACCCAAGAAATCAAAACTATGGACGCGGCAGAAATCGCCAAGATTAATGCCATTCAAGTGGAGATGGATCAAAAATCAGCTGAGTTTTTAGAGAATGATTCTGAAATTTATATGAAAGAGGGTGCTTAAACATCCATTTTCATTTTTTGGGAAATTTCTAAAGCTTTAAAGGATTTTAGGCAGCATTGTTTGCTAGGGTTGAGGTTTTCGCAATTGCAGTAGTTGTGTTTGGTCTGAAACACCACGAAATCCTTTAAAAGGGCGCCTTTTCCGGCTTTAATTGCCTTTATATAGGCGTTTTCACTAATGTTAAAGCAATAACACAGGAGTTTTTCATTGGATTTTGAATTGCAACAGTCCATTTTGATTTTTTCCAATATTTCTTAAGTACAATAATCACTTTAATTATAAAGAATATTTAAGTATGTGGCTAGCAGCATTAATTAACACCATTATTGTCACCCTTAGTGTTTTGATTCATTATGAGTTTTTGTATCGTGCGACTAACTTAGTGCCAAGGGTTCAAATTAAACATCGGTTTAGAATTGTGGTGGTGGTGTTTATTGCGCTCATTGCACATGTAGTTGAAATATGGCTGTTTGCTTTGGCTTATTTTTTAATGAGTAAAGATAAGGTCTGGGGTGAGATACAAGGTAATTATGACGGCTCGTTTATGGACAGTGTTTATTTTTCATTTACAAATTTCACCACACTCGGTTTTGGCGATATTGAGCCCTTTGGCTCTATCCGATTTTTAGTAGGTATGGAGGCCTTGGTGGGCTTTGTGCTAATCACTTGGACCGCTTCTTTTTTGTATTATGAGATGCAGCGTTATTGGGATGCTAAATAATATCCATAGCGATTTTAGCAATTCTTTTAACCGCACCTTGTTGAGAGTCAAAATATTGTTTGGCATTAGCACCCAAAGACTCCAACTGCTCGGGGTTGTTTAATAATTGCATAATTTCTGTAAATAACTGCTTGGAATCCTGCACTTGGATGCCGGCTTTTTTATTTAATAAATTACTAGAAATTTCAGCAAAATTAAACACATTAGGGCCAAAAATAATCGGCTTGGATAAAGCGGCCGGCTCTAACATATTGTGCCCGCCCGTATCATTCAAGCTCCCTCCCATAAACACAATATCGCTCACTTCGAAATAGCTCATCATTTCACCCATTGAATCACCCAGTAGTACATCTGCCTGAGTGGCTGATCTAGCGCTTGATCGGCGCTCAATACTCAAACCAGCGCTAAGAGCTAATTTTTCTACTTGATTGAATCGCTCAGGATGTCTTGGTACAAAAACAACCAGTGCATTAATCTGCTCTTTAACAGCCAAATAGCTATTGATAATTTGCACCTCTTCCCCTGAATGGGTGCTGGCAAAAGTAATTACAACCCGCCCTTGGGTGATTTTTTTAATGGCTTTGGTGGTGAGTAGGTCTGATTTTGGATTTTGATCAAATTTGATATTACCCGCATTGACGACTTTGTCTTCTTGTGCGCCAAGTTGAATAAAACGATCAGCTGAGTTTTGATTTTGAGAGGCTATCAAGCTTAAATTATTAAGTGTTTGATGGATTAGTTTTGGGGCAAATTTTTGATATTTTTTTAACGATCGCTCTGAGAGTCTGGCATTAATTAAAATACTGGGAATGTTGTTTTGCTTTAAAGAATGGATTAAATTTGGCCAAATTTCAGTTTCCATAAGAATACACAAAGCAGGATTTAGGCGCTGAATATAGCGCTTAATAATTGGACTTAAGTCAAAAGGAAAATAGCAATGTAGAATTCGATCTCCATAGTGATGTGTAAGCGCACTAGAGCCGGTTGGTGTGGTGCTGGTTATTAATATTTTATGCTTTGGATGTTGCTTGATTAGAGTGTCGATCAGCGTGATAGAGGCTCTAAATTCACCCACTGAAACACAATGGATCCAAATGACAGGCAAGGAGTTTTTTTGAATAAACCCCAGTCTTTCGTGGATCCTTTTTCGATAGGCAGGTGCCTTGATAGATTTCACAAATAACCGAATAATTAAAATCGGTAATAATAAATATCCAACTAGGCTGTATAGGGTTCGATTCATTTGTCGGTGGTATAATAGCTTTATTGTATTTTAGCGGTTTTTTATGAAGTTTGTTGATTCTGCCAGTATTCGTATTGAAGCTGGAAAAGGAGGGGCGGGTTGCTTGGGCTTTCGTCGAGAAAAATATATTCCAGATGGCGGTCCAGATGGCGGTGATGGCGGTGATGGCGGGCACGTGTATTTCCGTGGCCAAGAGAGTCTTAACACCCTAAGTGAATTCCGCTTTAATCGTCTTTTTAGAGCAAAAAATGGTCAGCCTGGATCGGGCCAAAATAAGCGTGGAAAATCAGCCGATCATTTAACCGTGGAGATTCCACTCGGCACTAAAATCTACGATTTAGAAACCGACGAGCTAATTGGTGAAATGATTGAGCACGAGCAAGTTATTTTGGTGGCCAAGGGTGGTTTTCATGGGCTAGGCAATACGCGTTTTAAATCTAGTATTAATCGTGCACCGCGTAAGACCACACCCGGCTCGCTAGGCGAGGCGCGTGAAATTGGCCTAGAGATGAATGTGATGGCTGATATCGGTCTGCTTGGTATGCCCAACGCAGGTAAATCAAGTCTAATTCGTCAGATTTCCAGCGCTCGTCCTAAAGTAGCGGATTACCCATTTACTACCTTGCATCCTTCATTAGGCGTGGTGTCTTATTACGATGAGCATATTGTCATGGCTGATATTCCAGGCTTGATCGAAGATGCCAGTGAAGGTGTGGGTTTGGGTTTTGAATTTTTAAAACATCTATCTCGCTCTAAAGCTTTGTTGCACGTTTTGGATATTTTGCCAGCAGACGGATCAGATCCTGCTAAAAACTTTTTAACCATTGAAAAAGAGTTAAGAAAATATGATCCAGAATTAGCCGATAAGCCGAGAATGTTAGCTATTAATAAAATGGATTTAATGCCTGAAGATGATCGCACTGAAATTGTTAGTCGCTTGTTAAAAGAAATCAACTATCAGGGAGAATTTTATAATATTTCAGCACTTAACGGCCTAGGCTGTAAAGATTTGGTTGAAGGTTTGTTTAAGTTGGTTAAAAATAATAACAATGAGTAAACAAAGATGGGTGGTTAAAATCGGATCAGCACTACTGACCAATGATGGTCAGGGTTTGGATAAGCGTGCAATTAGCGCTTGGGTTGAGCAAATTGTGCACCTAAAAAGTCAAGGGATTGAAGTTATCTTGGTTTCGAGTGGTGCGATTGCAGAGGGTATTAAGCGTCTAGGCTGGGAGGCTCGTCCTGAGAATATTCACCAACTTCAGGCGGCTGCTGCTGTTGGGCAAATGGGCTTGGTGCAAGCTTATGAATCCTTATTTGCTAAGCATGCTATTCATACTGCGCAAATACTCCTAACCCACGACAACCTAGCCAATACGCAGCAAAGTGATAACATCTCAGCTACATTGAATGCTCTGCTTGAGTTAAGCACAGTGCCGATCATTAACGAAAACGATACAGTGGCTACCGAAGAGATTAAATTTGGCGATAACGACACTTTGGCGGCGTTGGTGGCAAATTTAGTTGGCGCTACTCAGCTGGTTATTTTGACAGATCAAGGCGGTGTTTATGATGCTGATCCTAGAAAAAATGCAAAGGCTGAGCTGATTGAGAAAATTCAAGTTGATGATGAAAAATTATCAAGAGTTGCGGGCAGAACAGGTGGCTCATTAGGTTCAGGTGGCATGTATACCAAAGTGCTCGCTGCCAAAACAGCTTCTCGCTCAAAAACCAATACTGTAATTGCCTCGGGCAGACAGGATAATGTTTTAATTAAATTAGGCGCTGGTGAGCGTGTTGGGACGTTAGTCCATTGCTAGCTTATATCGGACTTGGGTCAAACCTTGATCACCCAAAACAGCAGATTAAAACTGCGGTGATGGCACTGCACAGTGCTAAAGATGTGGAGGTGGTTAACCTTTCAAGTTTGTATCAATCGCCACCCGTAGACAATTCAGATCAGCCTGATTATATAAATGCAATCGCCCAGGTGAGTACACACTTAACCCCATTAGAATTGCTCCATGTTTGCCAAGCTATAGAAACTGATCAGCATCGTGAGCGTGCTCAAAAATGGGGTGCTAGAACCATTGATTTGGATATTATTATCTATGGCGTTCAAGTGGTTGCCTCCAAGCAATTAGTCATTCCTCATCCTGAAATGATGAATCGAGCTTTTGTACTGATTCCTTTGGCTGAGCTTGAGCAGGATTTAAAAGTGCCGGTACTTGGCCCTATTCAAGAGCTTATTGAGAAGTTGGGTGAGTATCAATTAACAAGATTATGAAATTATCAGCATTACAATCCTTTAAGAAAAATGGTGAAAAGATCACCTGCCTAACAGCGTATGACGCCTCATTTGCTAAGTTGTTTGATGCGTGTGGTGTGGATATGATTCTGGTGGGTGACTCCCTGGGTAACGTAATCCAAGGTGGGGAAAATACCTTGGGCGTTAGCATGGAAGATATGATTTACCATACGCAAGCCGTTGCAAAATCTATGCAAAATGCGCTATTGATTGCTGATATGCCTTACCAAAGCTATACCCATGCTCAGCAAACCTTAGAAAATGCCAAACGCTTAATGAGTGTTGGTGCGCAAATGGTTAAATTTGAAGGAGGTGCTGAGCATGAGGCTTCTTTTAAAATCTTGCAAGAGAGCGCTATTCCAGTCTGTGGCCACTTGGGTTTGCAGCCACAATCTGTTGTTGAGATGGGCGGCTATAAAGTGCAAGGCAAGGACGATGCTGGTGCCAATAAAATATTAGAAGATGCCTTGCTACTAGAATCTTGGGGTGTGGAAGTGTTAGTTCTTGAGTGCGTTCCTGAAACACTAGCCACTAAAATTTCAGCCAAATTAAGCATACCAACTATTGGCATTGGTGCCGGTGTTAATTGCGATGGACAGGTTTTGGTAAGTTACGATATGCTTGGCATTAATACCGGCCACTTGCCAAAATTTGTTAAAAACTTTTTGACTGGCCATGATTCAATACAGTCTGGTGTTAAAAGCTATATTAACGCAGTTAAAAATCAAACTTTTCCTAACGATAAACACAGTTACTAATGCAAGTTTGTGTAAATAATCAGCAACTAGCTGAAGCGGTCTCAATGTGGAGAGCGCAAGGTAAAACCATTGCCTTTGTACCAACAATGGGTGGGCTTCACGCTGGACATTTGTCTTTGACTCATCAGGCCAAAAAAAATGCCGATAAAGTCGTGGTGAGTATTTTCGTTAATCCTACACAATTTGGTGAAAATGAAGATTTTGATAACTATCCAAACACCTTGGAGCAGGATCTAATTCAGCTAAAGGCTTGCCAGGTTGATGCTGTTTTTACACCTGATAAAGGGCAAGTTTATCCAGACGGATTTGAGAGTCACTTAAAGGCCGGCAGTTTATCTCAAGGGTTGTGCAGCGATTCTCGCCCTGGGCATTTTGATGGCGTGGTTCAAGTGGTACATCGATTGTTTGAAATTATCAAGCCTGATGTGGCTATTTTTGGCCAAAAGGATTATCAGCAGTTGTTGGTTATTAGGCAAATGGTGAGAGAAATGAGCCTGCCTATTGAGATTCTATCAGGTGATATTGTGCGAGAAGATAGTGGACTCGCCATGAGTACTAGAAACCAGTATTTATCTACAGAAGAGCAAGAGATCGCCACAAAAATATACCAAGTATTAACACAGCTAAAGCAAGTGGTTTTATCAGGTGAAGCATTAGCACCAGCTATCGCGCATTCAAAGGCGGTCTTAAGCCAGGATTTTAAAATAGAGTATCTATCTGTATTAGATGCTAATACCCTTAAATCTATTACTGACAATACTGCTCAAATTGCGATATTATGTGCGGTGTTTTTAGGGTCAACTCGTTTGATTGATAATATTGTTTTTGATAAAGGATAGCCATGTTTAGTATTACGGATGAAGCACAAGATTATGTTGCAGATTTATTTGCACAGCAAGATGATCAAGAATTAGGTCTTAAGGTTGATGTAACGCGTGCAGGTACACCAGCTGCAACTGTTTCGTTTAATTTTTGTCATCCCAAAGATTTGACCCCTAGCTATGAAAAATTTGAATACAAAGGTTTTTTTGCCTATATTGATAAAGCTAATTTTCCTTTTTTGGAAGAGTCAGAAGTTGCTCTAAAAGACGAAGGTGCCGGTAAAAAACTTACCATTACTGCACCTAATGCTAAAGGCGAAGAGCCAAAGGCGGATGCGCCATTAGAGGAAAGAATCAAATACGTTTTGGCTGCTGAAATTAGCCCGGGGCTTGCATCACATGGTGGCTTTGTTGACTTGGTTGAAATTACCGAAGATAAAGATGTTATTCTTAATTTTGGTGGCGGTTGTCAGGGCTGCTCTTCAGTTAAGGCAACTTTAGAGCAGGGCGTTGAAGCGCAGCTTAGAGGGCGTTTTCCAGAAATAAAATCAGTACGCGATGTTACTGATCACTCTCAAACAGATAACGCCTATATGTAAAAAATAGGCAAGGCGCTAGCCTTGAATTTATATGGTGTAAACTAGTCGGTATGATTATAAAAATAGATGCAACTGAACAAGAGCGAAAGGCTGCCAAGGCTGCGCACGAACTATTCACCATTAATACTATTCTTATTCACATCATTGGCACACTTGGGCTGATAAAGCTGCTTAACACCAGTATGAACATTGCCATTGGACTAACAATTGTTGTTTCTACAGGTGTTATTATTTATACCTATTTACGCACCAAAAAAGCCAAAAAAAATGATGCATATTTGGTTTATTTGCATTGGCAAATGTCGCTTAATCGTTACAAAATTTTAGTCTCTGCTTATGTGTTTTATATACTCATTACCTCATTAGGATTATTGATTGGTGACAGTGGCGCTAATAGTATGGACGGCACCAGCATTACTGGCTCAATTTTGACACTACTAGGTACCGTGCCTTTGTTCTTCTCGGTGTTAATTTCTGCGGTACTTGGATCAGGCTCTATGTTTAATGCGGGTCGCGGGGAAGTGGAGCAAAAATTTTCTCAAAAATACCCTCAATGAATGAATTCGAACTAATTGAAAAATATTTCAATTGGACTGGTTCAAGCCCAGATGTCATTGTCATTGGTGTTGGTGATGATTGTGCACTAATTACAATAGATAGTAACTCTCAGTTAGCCACCAGTGTCGATACCCTGATTGAAGGGGTGCATTTTCCTAAAAATACCTCGGCTGCTGATATTGCACATAAAGCGCTGGCAGTTAACCTAAGCGATTTGGCTGCCATGGGGGCAACACCCGAGTACTTTACACTGGCCCTAACCCTGCCTGAATTTGACGAAAGCTGGCTAAAGGAATTTTCCAATGCGCTTAAAACCTTGGCCAATCAATATAATATCACCTTGGTGGGTGGCGATACAACCAAAGGTCAGCTAAGTATTAGTATTAATGTAACTGGGGTTGTTGAAAAAAATAAAGCCTTATTGAGATCATCAGCTCAAGTTGGAGATGTTATTTTTGTTTCTAATACAATTGGAGATGCAGCTCTTGCTTTGTGGAAAATTCAGCAAAATATCAAACCCAGTGAACAGCTTTTAAGCCAGTTTAATAGGCCTGATCCACAGGTGCAATTGGGCTGTGCGTTAGTTGGAATTGCTAATGCTTGTATTGATATTTCTGATGGCTTAGAGCAAGATCTTACTCACATTCTTAAACGCTCAAATGTAGGTGCACGAATTAATTTATCTGATATTCCACTTGGCATTGAGATGCAAACTCATATTGAAAAAAGCCAAGACTGGTGCTTGGCATTGGCCGGTGGCGATGACTACGAGTTGTGCTTTAGTGTTGCACCAGAAAATTTAAGCAAACTAAAAAAGATCGAGGAAGATTTGGATATTAAATTGAGTGCTATCGGCTTAATCACTCAAGATGAGGGTATTGAAAGGATGGGTGGCTTTGATAAAAAGTGCTTGTCTTATCAGCACTTTTAGTGGGTGACCCGTCTGGATGACTGAGTAATTTTAAAAGCTAATGCGGAAAAAAAGATAAAAGAAGCAGAAAATTAAAACTCACTTTTTAAGCAACCAAAATTTTCAAGTATTTTTTCTTTTTCCCAGGCAGATTTTGGAATTGGTAAAAGGAGTTTAGTTAATCTAAATGACTGAGTAATTTTAAAATCTAACGCAGAAAAAAGATAAAAGAAGCAGAAAATTAGACTTCTTTCTTCTCAGCAATAGTTTTGCAATCAATACACTCATCCGCAGTAGGGCGAGCCTCTAGGCGAACAAAGGCAATTTCAGCGCCACAAGTCTTGCAATAGCCATAATCACCCATTTCAATAATGTGCAATGTTTTGTCAATTTTGCCAATTAATTTACGCTCACGGTCACGTGTTCTGAGTTCTAATGCAAACTCTTCTTCTAAAGTGGCGCGATCATTAATATCAGCCACTGGCGTTGAGTCTTCTTGAATGTGGCTGATAGTTGACTCAGCATCACTTACTAATTGATCTCTCCAAGTGTTGAGTTTGTTTTTAAAATGATCAAGTTGAGCATCGCTCATAAACTCTTCATCTTTTTTGGGTGTGTAGTGAGGAATATCTTGGTAGTCTGTCTGTGACATGATGTAAGATTAATTTAAAAAAAATATGTTTATACCTAAAGTAACTTAAAATAGCAATTTATTTTTGAACATATTTTATTATAAAACTATTATGACACTAGAAGCACTAATTTTCGATGTCGACGGAACCCTTGCAAACACTGAAAGAGATGGACATTTGGTTGCCTTTAATTTGGCTTTTAAAGAATTGGGTCTAGATTGGCAGTGGTCGAACGAACTTTACCACGAATTACTAAATGTCACCGGTGGCCAATTACGCATTAAATATTATTTAAAGAAATATAACACCGAATTCCAGCATGACGATTTGGATAATTTTGTTGCCTCAATTCACAAACTTAAAACCAGCATATACGTACGCTTGATGGACGAGGGCGCAGTGCCTTTGCGCCCAGGTGTTGAGCGCTTGTTTAATGAAGCAAGAGCAGCGGGTTTGCGCCTGGCCATTGCCACCACCACCACGCCTGCGAATGTTGACGCATTAATTGCCAACACATTGGGTAAAGAGGCTTTGGATTGGTTCGAGGTGATTGGTGCAGGCGATGTGGTGCCAAATCTTAAGCCGGCTGGAGATATCTATACTTACGTACTGGAGCAGATGAATATTGATGCAAATAAGTGCTTAGCTTTTGAGGATTCTCATAACGGTATTATTTCTGCGACTGAGGCCGGGCTAAAAACTTTGATCACTGTGAACGAATACACCAACACTCATGAGTTTGAAGGCGCATGCGCTGTTTTGAACAACTTGGGCGAAGCAGAGCAGCCTTTTGAAATGATCAAGGGTGATGCTACCACCTCAACATTTGTTGATGTTGGCTATTTACGAGCGCTACATGCACAGCATTGTTAAACTAGCAGATGCGACGCGTGTCTATGATGTGGCAACAATTACGCCATTGGCTCGTGCACATCAGCTTTCTGAGCGCCTAAATAACAACGTCTATTTAAAACGTGAAGATGAGTTAAGTATTCATGCTTTTAAGTTAAGAGGTGCCTATCAAAAAATCTCCTCTTTAACGGCCGAAGAAGCGTCCAAGGGAGTGGTAGCATCAAGTGCGGGTAATCATGCGCAAGGGGTGGCTTTATCTGCCAAGAAACTCGGCATTGACTCTATCATTGTCATGCCATTATCAACGCCTAAAATTAAAGTAAATGCAGTGGAGCAGTTGGGCGGCAAGGTAGTTTTGCATGGTGATGTGTATGACGATGCTTATCAATATGCCAAGCAACTTGAAAAACAGCAGGACTTAGTCTTTATCCATCCTTATGATGACATCGAAGTGATGGCAGGCCAGGCAACAATTGCCAAAGAGCTGCTTAATCAACTAGAAAATATCGACAAAGTGTTTATCCCTGTAGGCGGCGGCGGGTTGATTGCTGGCATGGCCACCTACCTTAAGCATTATGCACCGAGGATTCGAGTGATTGGTGTTGAGCCTCAAGATTCGCCAACGCTATATGAAGCATTAAAACAAAACAAACGAGTTATTCTGCCAGAAGTGGGTCGTTTTGCTGATGGGGTTGCGGTTAAGCAGATTGGTGAAAAAACTTTCGAAATTGCCAAACAAGTGGTTGATGAAGTCATCCTAGTGAGTAATGATGAGATCTGCGCGGCCATTAAAGATATTTATGAAGATGTCCGCTCCATATCAGAACCTGCTGGAGCGCTCGCAACAGCAGGCATCAAGAAGTATGTTGAAACTCACAACTTAACAGGTGAACGCTTAGTTTCTGTAGTCTCAGGCGCCAATGTTAATTTTGATCGTCTGCGCTATATTTCAGAGCGCGCTGATATTGGTGAACACAATGAAGCCATTATCGCTGTGACGATTGATGAAAAGCCTGGTAGTTTTTTGAAGTTTTGCCAAATGCTAGAAGATCATTCGATTACCGAGTTTAATTATCGTTATGGCTCGGATACCCAGGCGCGAATCTTTGTTGGTGTTTCGCTCAATGAAGGTCTGAGTGAAAAACAAGCACTATTAGGGCGTTTGTCTGACTCGTTTGATGTCTTAGATATGAGTGATAACTCCATTGCCAAAACTCATATTCGTTATATGGTTGGTGGACGTAGTAATTGCGAGCACGAAGTACTCTATCGATTTGAATTTCCAGAGCGCCCCGGCGCTTTGTTAAATTTCTTGAAAAAAATTGGCAGTCATTGGAACATAACCCTATTTCATTATCGTAATCATGGTGCTGATTTTGGACGTGTATTAATTGGCTTGCAAGCCCAAGATGTTACTAAGCTAGAGCAAAGCTTTGATGAATTAGGCTATTTCTACCAAAACGAAACCGACAACAAGGCCTATCAATACTTCCTTTAGAGATGCAACACCTCAAGATATAGCAGAAATATTAGCGATTGAGAGGTGTGCATTTACAACACCCTGGAGTCAGCAAAAATTCCTTGATGCGTTTGAAAATCCAGCCATAACGACGCGAGTAATTCTACATAATAATCATATAGTGGGATATTTACTGGTCTTGGAGTCAATCGATTTTGTTGATATTTTGAATATCGCCATTCACCCAAATCTCCAACGACAAAACTTGGGAAAAAGCCTCCTAGATGAGTTGTTGCAACGATTAGACAAGAATAAGGTGCACGCTATTTTGTTGGAGGTTAGGGTGTCTAATGTTTCAGCTATTCACTTTTATCAGCAATACGGCTTCGAATGGATTGATACGCGCGAAAAATACTACTCGAACCTTGAGGATGCTAAAATACTACATCTACTTATTTAACAAAACACTAGAGGGTGAACATGGGTTATCAACACATTCAAGTGCCAGAAAATGGCGAAAAAATTACTTTTGACAATGGCGCTATTCAAGTTCCAAATCGTCCAATTATTACTTATATTGAAGGTGATGGTATTGGCTCTGATGTCTCTCCAGTGATGAAAAAAGTCATTGATAGTGTGGTTGAAAAAACCTACAACGGTGAAAAATCAATCCAATGGATGGATATTTATGCCGGTGAAAAGGCTAATGAAATTTACGGGGAATACTTGCCTCGAGAAACATTAGACGCTATTCAAGAATTTGGTGTATCTATTAAGGGTCCACTAACAACACCAGTTGGTGGCGGTATGCGTTCTTTGAACGTTGCCATTCGTCAAGATCTTGATTTGTTTATTTGTCAGCGTCCAGTGCAATACTTTACCGGCACGCCGACACCTGTTAAAGCGCCTGAAAAAGTTGATATGGTAATCTTTAGAGAAAACTCTGAAGATATCTATGCCGGTATTGAGTATCAATCAGGCACAAAAGAAGTAAAAAAACTAATCGACTTTTTGCAAGATGAAATGGGAGTGACTAAAATCCGTTTTCCAGAAACCTCAGGAATCGGAATTAAGCCCGTTTCTAAAGAGGGTACAGATCGCTTGGTTCGCGCAGCGATCCAATATGCAGTTGATAACGACAAAGACTCCGTCACACTTGTGCACAAGGGTAATATCATGAAATTCACCGAAGGTGGTTTTAGAGATTGGGGTTATCAGTTAGCTCGAGAAGAGTTTGGCGCTCAAGTTTTGGGCGATGGTCCATGGTGTGAATTTACCAACCCTAAAACGGGTACAGTTATTACCGTTAAAGATGTTATTGCTGACGCCTTCTTGCAACAAATCTTATTACGACCTGATGAGTACTCTGTGATTGCCACACTTAATCTAAATGGTGATTACGTATCTGATGCGCTTGCAGCTCAAGTGGGTGGTATTGGTATTGCACCAGGTGCAAACTTATCAGACACAACAGCCGTCTTTGAGGCAACTCATGGTACAGCACCTAAATATGCGGGCTTGAATAAAGTTAATCCTGGTTCTATTATCCTATCTGCAGAAATGATGTTAAGACACATGGGTTGGACTGAAGCAGCAGATAAAATTTTAGAGGCGATGTCAGTTGTCATTCAAAACAAGACAGTCACTTACGATCTTGAGCGACTTATGGATGGTGCGACTTTATTATCATGTTCAGAATTTGGCGACGCGCTGATTGATTCTATATCATAGTATTAACCTCTACTAATAGTGTTGCAAAGTAACTAGAGTGGCGTATTATGAGTTATAAGTAGACATTAATTTATTTGCTTTGTAATCAATATATTAAAATAACTCTTAGAGGAGAAATAATGAAAAATGTAACAAAAGTAGTAGCAGTCGCTACAATTATGGCAGCTGCTTCAGCTTCAGCTTTTTTTGGTAACAACGGCGGTAACAACGGTTGGGGCAACTCAAACGGCATGAGCAACTTTGGTCCTTTCGATGGTGGTTCAAACATGGGTCCTTTTAATGGTGGCAATAACTGGGGTCCGTTTACGGGTGGTCAGAACATGGGTCCTTTTAATGGTGGTTCAAACATGGGTCCGTTTAACGGCGCTCAAAACATGGGTCCATTCGCCAACAATAACAACATGAACAATGATTCTGATTGGGGTTTCCATTACAACAATAAGAACAAGACTGGCAACGTTTCTAACGCTACTACAGACGGTCAGTATGCTGGCGCTGCTTCTGCTAATGCTAAGGCACAAGCTGATGCATACGCTAAAGGTGCGGCTGATGGTTTTGCTAAAGGCCAAGCTGATGCATACTCTAAAGGTTATGCAGACGCTAAAGCAGCTTCTTCTGCAGACAGTAGAAGTCAATAGTCAAAACGCTTAGTATAAAAACCAGCTTTCGAGCTGGTTTTTTTATGTCTAAAATTTAGTCTATTATTAACAACCTATATATATGTATTAATTCTAGCCATCAAAAAACTTAGAATTAGTCAAATGCATAATTTGCCATATTTTATAAAGTAGCTGATTATTCTTGATAAATATCTACTTTTTTGAATAAAAACGCGTTTTTTATCGGTCAAAATCAAGTTATTTGCCTAGATTTAGCTGTATTTTGATCTAAATTCTCGATATTTTCATTTTTTTCAATATTTTTTATTGTCAAAAAACCTTGCTATATCACCATTTATTCTATTTTATGATAAATTATATTAGAATATTATTGACTTCTAATATAGTTGTTGTATAATACGCACCATACAGAGCAACTTAGCTCAGTACTTAAGAACAGGATCAATAATGATCTTGTCACAAAATTTAAAAAATAATCTAGGAGATTAACATGAAAAAAATTATCGCAATTACTACTTTAGTAGCAGCTACTTCAGCTTCAGCTTTTTTTGGTAACAATAACAACAACGGTTGGACTAACGGTAACGGCATGTCAAACTGGGGTCCTTTCGACGGTGGTTCTAACTTCGGTCCTATGAACTCAGGTTCTAACATGGGTCCATTTACTGGCGGACAAAACATGGGTCCTTTCAACGGTGGTTCTAACATGGGTCCTTTCAATGGCGCTCAAAACATGGGTCCTTTTGCTAACAGCAACAACATGGATAACGATTCTGATTGGGGCTTCCATTACAACAACAAGAACAAGACATCTAACAAAGCTAACGCTACTACAGATGGTAAGTTTGCTGGTGTTGCTGACGCTAACGCTAAAGGTGTTGCTGATGCATACGCTAAAGGTCAAGCTGACGCTTTTGCTAAGGCACAAGCTGATGCATACGCTAAAGGCGCTGCAGATGCTAAAGCTCAAATCGAAGCTGATTCACGTGATACTGTAGTTCCAGCTGCTAAGTAATTAGCCACTGATTACAACAACTGATCTAATCAGTTGTTACGTATTTAAAAACCACCCTTTTAGGGTGGTTTTTTTTGGTCTTTAAAAAAGGTGAGTATAAGTATTTTATTTTTGATATAATTCATTGAATATTAGTAGTTTTTTGCTACTGTTATTTAATTTTTTGCACTTTATAAAATGGAGATAAATATGAAAACTTTAGTAAAAACAGTTGCAATTGCAACATTAGTATCGGCAACAGCTGCCTCAGCTTTTTTTGGCAATAACAACAACAGCAATGGTTGGGGTAATGGCAACAGCAATGGTTGGGGTAATGGCAACGGCATGTCTAATTGGGGTCCTTTCGACGGTGGCTCTAACATGGGTCCATTCAATGGCGGATCAAATTGGGGTCCATTTACGGGTGGCCAAAACATGGGTCCATTCAATGGTGGCTCAAACATGGGTCCGTTTAGTGGCGCTCAAAACATGGGTCCATTCTCAAACAACAACAACATGGACAATGATTCTGACTGGGGTTTCCATTACAACAACAAGAACAAGACTTCTAACAAGTCTAACGCTACGGCAGATGGCCAATATGCTGGTGTTGCAGATGCTAACGCTAAAGGTGTAGCTGATGCATACGCGAAAGGCGCTGCCGATGGTTTTGCTAAGGGTATCGCTGATGCATACGCTAAAGGCTATGCAGATGCAAAAGGTAACGCTGCGATTGATTCACGTGATCAAGCTCCAGCAGCAGCTAAGTAATTAATTTACCTAGCTAGTGTATTGAGAGGGTGCTTTTGCACCCTTTTTTTATCGTCATTTGAAAATATATTATACTTTTATAATATAAATAGTGTATAATATGATTATTGCATACATAAAATTTGTAGAGATAAGGGGGAATCGATATGAACATCATGAAAAACACACTATTTAGCTTAATTATATTAGCAACAACAGCGAGTGCTACACCTTGGATGCCGTGGGACAACAACACATCTAGTAATAACATGATGGATTCTTGGAACCCGTTTGGTGGCTCTAGCTCAAGCTGGAATCCAATGGATTCAGGTTCTAACTTTGGTCCTTTTAATAGTGGCGCTAATTTTTCTCCTTTTGAGTCTGGTTCAAATTTTAATCCATTCGATGGCGGCTCAAACTTTGGCCCGTTTAATGCCGATCAAAACTGGGGTCCATTAAGCAACATGAACGACATGGTTAATGAATCTGACTGGGGTTTTTATTATGAAAATAAGAATAAAACCTCTAACAAAGGTTATGCCCGTGCCGATGGAAAATATGCTGCTGATGTAGAAGCACGCGGTGTTGGCTATGCAGATGGCTACACAAAAGGTAACGCCGATGCTTACTACAAAGGCCAATTAGATGGCTACGGAAAATCACGAGGCAATGGCCGTTTTGAAGGTTATGGCCAAAAAGGCTATCTAGGTTACGTACCTGTTACTGGCAACAGTTTCCCTGCACCAAGTAATTAAAATAAATACCAAAAATAACCGGCTTTTAGATTGACTCAATTTAAAAAGCCGTTATAATTTCAATTTCATTCCTCGATAGCTCAGTTGGTAGAGCAACGGACTGTTAATCCGTTTGTCGCTGGTTCGAGCCCAGCTCGAGGAGCCATATACCTAAAGGGTTTGCATTGCAAACCCTTTTTCATTTTTGTCAAAAGTGACAACAAAGTGACAACAATTTTTCTAAACAGTTTTATTTTCTTCTTAATTTAAGTCTTTTTTTTATTAAAAATTCAGCAAATTAAGGGGTTTTAGTTTTGAGATTTTTTTGTTGTTTTTCTTAGGCAAATTCTCCATTCATTTTTATCAATAATCCCTTTGAAATTTGATGCTAATTATGCATGGATTTTAAGGCTTAAAAATTCGTTAAAAAACCCCCCTAATTTAAGTGAGAAATCATTCCATTTTTAAGCTGCTTTTTGTCTGGCAAGATGGATGATAATAATGTGTGTTGTTAAGTATTTTTTAAGGTTGAATTTTTGAGTTTTATAAAGTTCAATCTATGTCAAAGATTATTAAAATCACCAAACCAATACTTGAGGCAAAAAAAGTTAAAGAGGTTAAAAAATTGATAACTATAATCCATTGGATTACAATACACACATGCAAGCCATCGTATAATTATCTGAATTTATAAAAAGAGCTGATAAGTTATTAAATGCTACAGAAAAAGATGAGCTTATTAATCATTTAGCAAAGCATGCTAAATCAGGTGATTTAATGACGGGTACAGGCGGTATTCGTAAATTAAGATGGTCTGCGCAAGGAAAAGGTAAAAGTGGCGGTGTAAGGGTAATTTACTATTATTACAATAAATCTATTCCACTATTTTTATTAACTGTATTTGGTAAAGGAGAAAAGGCTAACTTTATCACCCCAAAACCTCCTGAAACACACTTCCATTTTGATGGCTTGCTTAAAGGGTGGCTTATTCTTTAGAATACCAAACGCCTTTAGTTTTGCCGTGACGAGTTAAAAGGTTGGTATTAACAAGATTATTAAGTCTATTTTTAATAGTTGGCCTTTTGATTGTCGTAATTATATTTTGCGCTTGTGCAATAGTAATTCGACCATTAATATCGATATATTGCATAATTAATGCACTTTCATGATCTAGATCGCCATACTTGTTTAGATTATCAGTTTTGTTTTGTAGATGGTCCTTTTGGCGCTTAAGCGACGATAAAAAGAAGTTAAGCCATGGAGTCCAGTCCACTTTATCATTTTTTAATGTCTTTTGAGTTCTTTGTAGTGCAAGATAATAAGCCTCTTTATTTTTTTCAATAATACTTTCTATTGAAGAGTAAGGGCTATAGTTATATCCAGATTTAAGCATAATCAAGGTTGATAGTAGGCGTGACAATCTGCCATTACCATCTTGAAATGGATGAATGGCCAGAAACACAACTGTAAATACTGCAGCAATAATAAGCGGATGAAAACTTTTATCTTCTAGTGTTTGTGATGTCCATTTGATAAGGGTTTGCATTTCAAAAGGTGTATCAAATGCAGAAGCTGTTTTAAATACAACGCCTAGACTTTTGCCACTGCCATCAAAAGCTTCAACAGAGTTTGAGTGCTTCTTATATTCCCCTCTATGATGCTCATCTTTGGTTGAGTGTCTCAGTAGTTGAATATGAAGCTGTTTAATGTAATTTTCAGTAATTGGAATGTCTAAGTAATTTTGATAGATGGTTTCTATGGTTTCACTATAGCCAGCAACTTCCTGCTCATCTCGTGTATTAAAAGATTGCTGTTTTATATTGCTTAATAAAGATTCGATTTCTTGATCGCTTAATTTTGATCCTTCAATACGAGTAGATGACCCGATACTCTCAATAGTAGCCACATAACGTAGTGCGTTTAATTGTTCTGGATTGTTTTCACCAATCTGTATCCAGCTGCCTTTAAACTCATCAATTTCAGTGATTAGTTTTAGTAATTCTGGTGTAATATTTAATGCTGTTAAATTCATGAGACCTATTGAGTGTATATCCAATAATATCCAATTATATCCAATTAATTGGAGAAATAACCAATAATAATTAAATTACTGAAAATCGCATAAATATCCATATCCTTGATTTTTTGGTTAAGTTTAACTCGTTCGAAATAAGAAATCTTAAATTATTGTCTTAATTTGTTGGGGTGTAGCGGTCCATTAATCTTGGACACAAAGATAATTAAGCCACTTTGGTTGCAAGACAATATTGCTAAAATATATATTTTTTATATAAACAACAATATATAAATGGTATGATATATTCATACTTTAGCTAAAGAGGTTTAAAATGTTAAGAAAAACAATCACAGTTACTGAGCAGCAGAACTCTTGGATTAAATCTCAAATAGAATCGGGCCAGTATGGTAACGATAGTGAGTACATGAGAGATCTTGTGCGTAAAGATCAAGAATACAATCAAAAACTATCTGCATTGCAAGTGGCCCTTAAAGAAGGTGAGGATAGTGGAGAATGCACATTATCAATGGATGACATTCTGATTAAGGTTAAAAAGAATCTTAATATAGATGGTTAGTTTATCTTCTAAAGCAATAGAGGATATTGAGGGGATAATTAACCACACCTTTAAAAGCTTTGGTTATGATGCTATGTTGGATTATCATCAATCTTTAGAAGGGTGCCTAGAAATACTATCTAAGAATTCCAATATTGGTTTAAATTATGACCATGTTGGCTTGGGTTATCGTTGTTTTTATCATCGATCTCATGCTATTTTTTACAAAAACAAAAGTAAGGGTGTTTTTGTCATTCGTATATTGCACAAAAGCATGGATGTTCAGAAACATTTTGATTAGGATTATTTGATAAATCTGTGTAATAAGATCAATAACAAAGGGTCGTAATATGGTGGCTAAATTAAGATAGATTGGTTAAAGCTGAATAAGGGTTAAAAGTCGCAACATAACCGCAACGAAGAACCTCTTAAAGCTATCCGTATTATTTTAAAGTGAAATAAAACCAGTTTTAGATTTTTAGGGTTTGAATATCAAGATAGCTTTGTTGTTTTAACTAATGGATTTAAAAAGAAAGATCAAAAAACACCAAAAACTGAAATTGATTTAGCATTAAAAAGAAGAAAAGATTATCTATCAAGATAAGGAGTGAAGGAAATGAGTGATTTAAAAAAATATATAAAAACAAGAAAGCAAAAAGACAGTGAATTTGCCAAAGATTTTGAGCGGGGTTATGGCGATTTTAAAATTGGTATTTTGTTAAAACAAGCAAGAATAGATGCTGGATTTACACAAGAAGATGTGGCAGCTAAACTCAACACTAAAAAGTCAGCGATTTCAAGAATTGAAAATCATGCTAGTGATATTAAGCTTTCCACTTTAGAGAATTTTACTAAAAGTATTGGTAAAGAGTTAAGGGTGTCTATTTCTTAAAAACATAATATGTGATTCGTATCAATAGTGACATTTATGCGTATCATTTTCTTGACAAAATGATACGCAAATGAAGCTAAATTTAGAAAAATAATCCAATAAATTAATTTAGATAGTGGCAATATTTGACAATATCTGCTAATATATGTCATAAATATTAAGCAATATAGGGGTTGTTATGGCTACAATGAATGTTTCACTGCCAAATGAAATGAAAACTTGGGTGGAGTTTCAAGCGCAAAACTCTGGTAGATATACAAATACCAGCGATTACGTCAGAGATTTGATCAGAAAAGATCAAGATACCAGTATCAAAATTCAGCAAATGCAGGCTATGGTAACTAAAGGTCTTGAGAGTGGTGTAGGGTCACGATCTATGGAAGAGTTAGCTCAAGTTGCTCGCCAATCACTTTAATATAAAAGCAGTATACAAATGAGTTACTCTTTATCTGCTGAGGCCGAAGAAGATATTATTTCAATTTTTATTGAAGGTGGCAAAGGGTTCGGTGTTAACCAAGCGCAAGCATATCACTTATCTTTGTCAAATACATTTGAACTATTAAGTCAAAATCCTGAGCTGGCTCAGCAAAGATTTGAGATTAACCCGCCTGTTAGAATTTATCCTTTTCAGTCCCATTTAATTGTCTATCTTGTTGATAGTAGTAACAATATATTAGTAGTTAGAGTTAGACATCAAAAAGAAGATTGGCTTGATGGCTAATTTAGAGTTTAAATATCAAATTTGTCCAAAAAAATAACCCAATAAATTTAGATAAATTTGACTGATTTTCCATGTCAATTAAATTAATTTGAATAGTAGTTTGAAATGTATCCAGAATTAACGGACCACTACAGTTTGTCAGACCACTACAATATCGTCATATAAGTATGAATGATAGGTAAATAAAATTAGTTGTTAGGTTGTTGGAAACTGAATATTTCAATGATGGCATATCTAGGAAAAAATACAAAAATTTAGTGGGCACTACCGATATAACTGCAGCAAGAGATCTGATAGATCTTGCAAGTAAAAATATTCTGAAATCTACTGGTGGAGGTGGGTCAACCAAATACTATATTGTTGAGGACAATTAAGGGGTGCGTACTTAATTGCAATTTGATATTAAAAATTGATAAAGTGTATATTTTATGTATTATATAACCTATGAAGATCACCTGGATCGAAGACAAAAATATTGAGTTAGAAAGGCTGAGAGGCCTTAATTTTGGATATTGATGGTTACGCAGTAACGGTTCCATATGTGGTTAGTTCTAATGAGATTTTCCTAAAAATAATGTTTAGGGATCGTAAAATGCAAAGGAGATATCATGGAAAATAATAAAATAAAATTTGACACTTTAGATAAAGAAGAAGCTGCTATTGTAGAGGCTGTTGTTGGTGGTGAATTTTCTTCGGCTGGAGATGCTGATAATAGAGTTGTCTATTGGCAATCTGCCTTAAAAGAGACAATGAAAAGGAAATCGATTCATCTTAAGCTACAAGAGCGCGATGTGCAAAAAATTCGTGCGATTGCTTATGAACAAGGGATCCCATATCAAACTTTGATTGGCTCTATTATTCATCAATATGCAAAAAATGCGAAACACTTAAATAACTAAGTACGCGCCCCTTAATTAAATTAAAATAATTAATTAGCGCATAAAAGTGTAAATACTATCTTTATTAAGCGCATAAAAGTGTTATGATATCCGTGTTAATTACCTAAACAGGCTTCCAGATGAAGCGAATATTATTAAATAAATTACTAGATTGGAAAAATCAAGCCAGTAGAAAGCCTCTATTAATTGACGGCGCTAGACAAACAGGGAAAACCTTTCTTTTACAAACTTTATTTGCTGACGAGTTTCCCAGCGTCTTATATATAGACTTTCTGAAAACGCCACAGATGGCGGACGCCTTCTCAGAGGAGCTATCCCCTGATGTTATTATTTCTAATATAGAGTTATTGACAGGTCAAGTTTTTAATCCAGAATCAGACCTGTTGATTTTAGATGAAATTGGCGAATGTCAAAAAGCTGTAACCGCTTTGAAATACTTCGCCCAAGAGGCGCCAACCTATTATGTTGCGGCAAGCGGTTCAAATATTGGTTTATTAGCTAGTTTCCCAGTAGGAAAAGTTGAGCACTGTTATCTAAATCCTTTTACATTTAAGGAATTTTTGTGGGCTGCAAACGAACCTTTGTTGCTTAAGGTTTATGAGCAACAAGCCAACTCTAAAGCTGTCCATACAAAACTATTTGATAAGTTGACAGATTATTACTTTACAGGTGGTATGCCCGAGGCTGTTGCCGCTTGGTTCGAATATTCAGAAACAAGCATACTTAAGCGTATCAACCAAGTTGAACAAATTCATGCTGATTTACTGGAGGGTTATAAGCGCGATTTTGGCAAATATGCTAACAAGGTAGATGCCCAGTTAATTGAGTCGGTTTTTAGCAGCATTCCTTCGCAACTCTCCTCTGTGTTTGACGGCTCTGTTAATCGCTTTAAGTTTAAAGGAGTTTTTGCAAAAAAATCACGTTATGCTGAATTTGAAAGTGCAATTAACTGGCTGCATCGATGTCGACTGGTTTTGAAAAACCATCCTATTGAGGGTTTGCCAAAATCACCACTGGCGGCCTATCAAAAAAACAATAAAGTAAAGTTATTTTTCTTTGATGTTGGCTTATTAAATCACAGTTTGAGCACTACCTACAAAGAGATAAAGCAGCAAGCTTATGAATACAAGGGTTACATTGCAGAGAATTTCGTACAGCAAGAGCTGGCAGCGCTAGGATTTGAACCAAGTTTTTCATGGAATGATGCTCGGGCAGAGATTGAGTTCATCGTCAGTAATAAACAAGGCGAAATTATTCCAATTGAAGTTAAGAGTGGAGGGCGCACGCGCGCAAAATCATTAAAATCTTATATAGTTAAGTGCGCGCCTAGCAAAACCATTAAATTAACGGGCACACAAGGTTCGAACAACCTAGAAAAGATTAATATTGTAATGCCATTGTATTACGCAGAATTTATAATAGACAAGATTAATAATTAGTGATGTGTTTGCGAACTGTACGTTTAAAACCAGTGATTAAAAAAAGGTGTGAACTTAATTTATTAATTCTGTTGAATTCGACAGAATTAGGATAAAAAAGTGAGCCGGATATTACTCAATGGATTGTCTGGTTTTTAGAGTAAGTTAAACCTCACACACAAAGTAGTGTGTATAAGTTCAACATTGCATTTTGCTAATTGGGTTTAAAGTAACAACCCTTTCTAAGTGTTCTGGTGATAAATGAGCATAGCGCATTGTCATTTTTAAATCACTGTGTCCCAGTGTTTTTTGTAGGGTGAGAATATCACCACCATTCATCATAAAGTGACTGGCAAACGAGTGTCTTAGAATATGGGTTAACTGGCCTTTTGGCATGTCTATTTCCAGGCTTCTAATGACACGGACAAAGGTTGAGTAGCCATCTTTAAAAGGTGCATTTTCTCTAACCTCATCAGCCAACTCTTTGGTGAGTGGCAATTGCCTAATTTTTCCATTTTTAGTGTCAGTTAAGCTGATTCGATTGTTAGCGATATTTCTGGCCTTAATGCCGGTAGCCTCACTCCATCTTGTGCCAACACTTAAGCAGATCTTAGTGGTAATGTAGGTGTCAATACTTATTCGTTTGAGCGTTTCAAGGAGTAGTTTAATTTGTTCTTTGGTTAGGTAGGTAAGTTCTGTTTCATTAAATCTTAGCTTTCTAATTCCTATCATTGGGTTTGCTTCAAGTAAGTCCAATCTAACGAGCTCACCAAATACAGCAGCTAAATATGCATGGTGATGGTTAATGGTATTCGCTGTTATGTCAGTACGTTTATTGCGATACTTTAAAAAATCATGTTTTGTAAAGTTGCATATTTTTGGGTCTTTTAAATACTCAACAAGTACTATTAGTGCTCTTAACCGGCCGCCCAGGTCATGGCAAAAACATCTATGCTTTAACCTTCTTAGAGCAGCAAGAGTTTATCAATTACGATAAAGAAACCAAAACCTTTAGTTCTACCATTGATAGACCTTTGTTCTTTATTGCCTTTGACGGTATTAATATTGTTGATAGTACTACGGCTAAATATGAAGATCTAGATGATCTGCCGACTGATCAAGAGAATGACAACACCTCAAAGTTCCCAGACAATTCAGTTATTGTTATTGACGAGGCGCATCGCTACTCGCCTAAATCAACCAACAAAGAAGGCTTTACCAGCTTTGTCTCTTTTTTAAAGATTCATCGCCATTACGGTTTTGACTTTATCTTTATCACTCAATCACAAAAAGATCTGAATATTGATATACGTAACCTAGTGGAGAATCACTTTAGGGTTAATAGACCTTTTGGCACACAAAAGAGTTTTGTTAATCACTACCTGGGTGCCGAGACTTCAGAGAACAAACAACCAGTCAAGCAATCAAGTAAGCCATTTGTACTCGATAAACGATTCTTTGAAGTTTATAAGTCTGCTAGTATTCACAACTACAAATCAAGCATTCCAAAGAAGTATTACGTCTTCATTGCCATGTTCATTTTGTTTATTGGTTTTATCATAAGCAAAGGCATCTATGTTTATGATGCTTTTAGCTCAGGCGATATGATGAACTTCGGCAAAAGCATGCAGAGTGAGCTATTGGGCAGTGATACCAATGCCAACAGCAAAACTAATAATAGCAATCTAAGTAATTCTAACACTAGCTTAACAGCTGATAACAGGCCTGTTAGATCTTCCAATCTAGTGAGGCCGTATTTTTATCTATTTAAAAACGAGCAGAAGTTTAAATCAAGTAGTTCAATCTTTAGTGCCATCTCTCCAACAGTAGTGATGAATGAAGAATCAATCTTTTGTTACTGCACCGTTAAAGAAATAGAGATTATTGATAATATTGTCAGACTGATGGATACATCCAATAATATCAAGATTGACTTCATTCTGGTGTCATTTAGCAAGAAGGATTACCTAGACTTTAGCCTAAAGTATTCCTTCGAGAATGAGTTCTTTAGAATCAGCCCATCAACAGCACTGATATCCAATGTATTGCTACTAGATTATCTAAGAAGTGATTATCAAACCTTAACCAAGATTAACTCTTCAGCACTGGTAGAAGTAGGTAAGAGCTTTAGCTCTAACTTTGTTACCAAATATCCAATCATTCTCAAGGATTACAAATCAAGCAGTGTGAGCAGTGTTAGGCTTAAAGCAGATCAACAAAATAAACAACAACCCTCAGACAGAATAGTAGGGGAGAAGGTCTCATTTAACGATGTTGGTTTTAAGTTTAAGATTGATACCAAGTTTGTTGACCGGCAAACAGTATCAATCAAACTCAACCAATCACATTCATTCTTACAAGGCTTTGTAAATGATGTACCCGTTACTGACAAGAGAGACTTTAAGTCTCAGTTCTTACTCACTGATGGTCAGCTGGTGCCACTATTTAATCTATCGAGCTTACTAAACTCCAAATCAAATAAAGAAACCATTCCGTTTTTAAGCTACTTCTTGCCAGGCAAGGTAGATGATGACAACTCGAGCTACCAGGTGTTTTTAAGATTTAGATTTGAGGATGTTCAAAAATCTCAGAAAAACCAATCCGATATTGTAAAGCTTGAAAATATAAAACAAACTATTAATACTGACAGTGAGTTGAAAGACATCAAAGGAACAACTGATACAGACA
>Ga0257119_1000255_pt1 | contig 57181 bp, 62 predicted proteins | sample SI112_200mmetaG_FD_190179 | JGI IMG/M metagenome (GOLD analysis project Ga0257119, IMG submission 190179) | Marine microbial communities from Saanich Inlet, British Columbia, Canada - SI112_200m | ecosystem: Environmental > Aquatic > Marine > Inlet | place: Canada: British Columbia | collected... | reverse complement strand
TCGTGCCCCTGCGGTTGCTGTTGTACAACCGGATGGGCGAACCTACGGCACCCTTCGGCTTCTTGAAGGACCAGTAAGTGTGCCCGTCCGAGTCCACGTACTCATACATGCGGGGCAGAACCGCCGCCTTCTTGTCGCTCACTTCTTCCATCCGGGCTTGTACCCCTTGGGCAGTTCGGACTCGATCTCCTTACGACCCCGGCGTTTCGGAGGCGGGGGCTCCGGTTCAGGCTCTTCTTCATCATCGTCAAAGACAGAGGCCATGATCCGAATGCCTGCACTGGGCTTCTTCTTCTTGAAACCAACCTTCGGCATGGCCAGCAACGCAGCGGCCTCAGCCTCTTCCTCCCGCTTACGACGCAGGAAATCGGCGGCCTCCTTGGAACCAGGCTCAAACCCAGCCTCAAGCACGTCCCAATGAACAACCAGGTACACCCAATCCAGATACTGCTCATGCAGTCGGGACGATGGTGTGGAGGGGCGGTAGCGCCAACCGTGAACGGCAGCCAGTTCATCCAGGTGCGTGAACCGGCGAACGATCAGGAGCCAGCGGATCTCTGCGACGTCATCGTAAAGGACGGCTGCCTGCTGGTGCTGGAGTTCCACCATCTCGGCCTGGACCTGGACCTGTTCCTGCTCCTGTTCCCACGGAGTGAACTCCTCTTCCCCTTCGAACTCCTGGGCAAGCCCAGTGGCGGGGCCGAAGAGGGCCAGAAGGACAGCGATCCCGAGGGTGTAAAGCTTAAAGGTCACGGAGCAGCCCCTTCACCTCGTCCACGCTCTTGCTCATGGTGTCCATGAGTGTTGTGAGACGGATCAACTGGCCGTTGTTCGCCCGGACGTCCTTCTGGATGTCCTCTGCCTCTTTGACCTGGTTCTCTAGGCGGGACATGTCCTGTGTGTGCTGGCGGCCCATCTCAGCCACCCTTTCAGTGAGGACGGCCTTGTCCACCTCCAGCTTAATCCCCCAGATGATCAAGGGAATCACCAGTACGGCCATCGCCCATCGAAACCAATCACCAAGCTTTGCCACGAGGCACCTCCAGGGTCCACTCTCCCTACTGGGTTGGCAGTATAGGCTCGAAAACGGTCAGGGCTTCCATGTGGGGTCGGACACCCAGGGGTGGGCTGTACCCTCACCACGGCACCACGGGGAATCATCAGACGACCATCGGATCCGTCCGGCTCCTCGCTTGCCATGCTTCAAGGCATACTCGGCCTTCAGGGCTTCAGACTGTCCGTTGTAAGGGCCGTGGAGGGCACGGGGGACCCATGGGCGGTGCTTGGATGTCCAGCGGCCTCCGCCTTTGATCTCCCCGTTGTGCTGACGAATACGGCGGGCGGGGTCGGTCGTACAACCGACATAGAAGAAACCGGGCCTGCCACCCGGCCTGACGATCTCAGACTGGAGGACGTAGACGAACCAAGGCTTTGTGCTACGTGCCATCTCCCAACAAGCTCCTGATCAGGCCCTCCCACGTCCGCACCAGGAAGATGCGGTCGGCGAGGCTCATGTCCAACCATACCCGACTGAAGGGCGGCGTATCGTTGAACACGAGGGCAAAGGCTTGAGCCAGAAACTCGGGGCTGCGGTCCATTTCAAAGGCCAGCACCATCCACTGCAACCACTCAGGGATGAACACCGGGGCGACTCCGATCTCCGTCACGACATCGGGGAACCGTTCGGCGGTGTAGGACAGGAGCTTGCCGGTTATGATCTGACCGAGGGCGAGGGCTGTCATGTCTACATCACCGGGTTTGAACCCCGGCATGGTGGCGGCAGCCATCTCCCGTGCGGCCTCCTTGGGGTCCTTCTCCCCCTTGATGGTGGCCACGAGGTTGGTAGTCAGGGACTTGGCCCGTTCCTCGTACCGGGGGTGGGACTTGCGGATCTTCATCCGTAGACCCGTACAACCGTCACAGTCCAGGCCGCTCCCGTGCAAGGCATGCCACCGAGGGCACTTGTCGGGCACCTCACGGGTCTTGGGATCCGGGCTCTTGTCCTCGTCGCCCCAGACGGACAGGGACTTCTTGCCACAGGACTTGCAGGTATGCACGGCGGTCAGGAACTCAGGGCTGGAGGGTTCCCCCATCCTGTTCCCCTCGTTCCAGCGGTTGTCCATGCACTGGTCGAAGTGATCGCAGTTGCAGCACGGGTCGAACTCCTTCACGGGGGTCATCTCCACCCCCTCACCTTGAAGGAAGTCTGGGGCCACGTTGTCGTCGGCGATGAGGCACATCAAGCGCCCCTCCTCGGTCCTCGTCCAATAGCAATTCTCAACCGTCACAGGAGCACCTCCCGAAATTGCGTGTCTTGGTCGGCCCCAACCACTTCTCCTGCCAGTCAGGCCCCAATTCGATACGTTCGATCTTCTGGCGGAGGGTCTCCCCCAGCCGGATCCCCCTCTCCATCCCCTCTGTTATCCCGAAGTCCGTGAAGACCCACCGCTCAGAGGCGTGGTTGGCCCACAGGAACCCAGCCTCCATACCCAAACGACGCTCGTCTTGGATCTGGTCGTCCAGAACCCCAGGCTGCGTGTACAGGAGGTGGCTTGCGAAGGGGGCGGCCCCGTGACGGAGGCAGAAGGCCAGACACGCACGGGCGTACTCAATGAACTCGACGGGGTTCCCGTCATCGGACTGGTAGGGGGACTCAACGACAACAAGCTTCATGCATCCTCTCTTTCTCGTGCCTTGCAGTACCTTACCCCGAGAAAGAAAGTGATCACCCCCCGAGACTTCGGCTCGAAAAACTCTTGACAGGGCAGACGGCCTGAGCTATCTAGGACCCCGAACCCGAGAACTGCGGTGTCGGTTCAGAATAAGCTCAGTGTTGAGCGTCGCCCTTAGAAGGCGAAGGTCCCGGGGTCAAACCCGGATTCTTCAAACGCTGATACCCGCCCTGCTCAGGTTCTTCTTGATTCCCTTTTGCGGGAACTACGACGCCGGTACAGCACCATCCTGTTAAGATGACCACTGCACCCCCGGCGTAACCCCTACCCGCTTTCTTTTCCCCACGCAGATCTTAATGCCGGACTGGGCTTAGCCCTGCGAGGCTGCGGGTTGTGAATACGGGAACTGCTCCTCCGTTTCAGCAAGGTTATGCAACGGTGCGGAGGACAGCCTACCCGTATCTTTCCCCTTACGTGCGTCCGGGGAGACGTGCGTTTTGCTGGAGGTGTACTATGACGATGCGAACGACCGACATTCAGATCACTGACGCCCTGACGCTGTGGAGCCCCAAGGGCAACCTGAAGCCGACGGACGCTGGCGAGATCGTGTGTTCGTTCCTCGACACAGCGACCACCAGCATGGGTCGGGCAACCCACTACAACACCCGTGAGGAGCAGCAGGCTGCGGAACTGGCGTCCCACGATCTCCTGATGGAGATGAGCCGGGATCTGTACGCCGTCCTGCTGTCGCTGCCGGGTGTTACCGACCGATCCATGCAGGTAGGGATGAAGAAGCTGCTGTCGACTCCGAGGAACGGGGCCGTGCAGGAGTTCCTTGACCCGACCATGGAGCGGGCGGTCTTGTACCACCTGATCCAGAGCCTCCCGGTGCCCCGGATGCTGCGTCTGATCGAGGCGTTCCGGGTCGGCAACGAGGAAGCCGGGATCAAGAAGGCGAACAACGCCCGTACCCGTAAGCTGATCCTGCGGACTCTGCTGGACAGCCCCCGTCTGTCCCTGTGGGCGGTCAAGTACCGCACCAAGATGGCTGCGGCTCTGACGCACGCCTGGGGCCAGCGCACGGCGTCCATCGTCCGTGACATCTTGAAGAAGGATGGCCGGTCGAGGACTGCGAAGGAGCGGGGTATCCTCTCCACGCAGATCGACAAGTTCGTCGAGGCGACCAAGCAGCGGTCGGTGGCCTACGAGTGCGTCCGGTTCATCTTCGGTGACCGGGACAAGCTGACGCTGCCGATCCTCAAGGCGTTCGTCGCCGCCAAGACCGACCTGAAGGCGGGGTCGAAGCTCCCGCTGGAAGTGCTGGAAGGCATCCGGGCCACGTACCACAAGGACGTGCCCAAGGAGGAGGCCCTCAAGCTGACCGCCAAGGGCGGCAAGATGTCCGCAGGGACACGGATGGCCGTGCAGAAGCGGGCCAAGGCGGCTGACGTCGAGATCACGATGGATCCGACGAAGTACGACGCCGTGCGCCTGTACCTGTACGCCTTCGAGATGGGCCTGACCGAGGAGATCTCGGCGGCCTTGAAGACCAAGGCGGCACGGGCGGCGGCAGGCTTCCCGTCCCGGTACGAGAGCGTCGGCATCATCGTGGACTGCTCGGCCTCCATGGCGGGTTCCAAGGAGCAGCCGCTCCGCCCGTTGGCGGCCACGCTGGCTCTGCGTGACATGCTGGAGTGCGTCGGCGAGGGCAAGGTCGTCCACTACGTTGGCGGCCAGATGGGCAAGGACCGGGACACCCGGCTCGACCTGATCAAGCCGCAGGGAGACACCGCACTGGCCGATGCGCTGGTGGATGTCCTGCACTACGAGCCGGACGTCGTGTTCGTGCTGTCCGACGGTTACGAGAACACCCCGGCGGGCCGCTTCGCCGAAGTGCTGGAGCAGGTACGGGACATCGGGATCAAGACCCCGGTCTACCACCTGAACCCGGTGTTCGCAGCCGAATCCAAGGGCGTCCGTGAACTCGCCCCCTCGCTGGCACCGACGTTGCCTGTCAAGGGGCCGGAGGCATTGGGCTCCACCATCCTGCGAGGGCTCATCGAGAACGAGCCGCTCAAGGGGATCAACGCCCTCGTGCGTATGGCCCTGACCAGTGGCCCGGTTGAGATGCGGACTCTGGCGGATCGATAAGGAGGAAGAAATGACCACTGCAACCCTGACAGTCGAGGAGATCCTGAACGGGACCAGCCTCGGGCGGACGCAGAGCGTTGGCCTGATGGAAGTCATCCCGATCATCGACATGGGGTCGGCCTCGGACGAAACCTTCGGGCCGCCCGACATCTCCGTGGGCACGTCCCACTACGGTTCCGTAGACGTGCAGAACGACGACCGTGAGCGCCCGACCATCGTCCCGACCGGGGCTGGCTGGGTCACCGCACAGGCGGCACAGGACCACGCCATCCCGTCGGCCAAGCTGATGAAGGCTGGTGGAAAGGCCCACATCGACACCGCTATGTGCATCGAGGAGACGCAGGGCGGCCTCATCCGTGGGGCCAAGGACTTCCTGGTCCTCCCGGCATCCCTGCGGTCGGCGGCGCTGTCCAAGCGGCACGACCGTGGCTACGACAAGCTGTGGAACGCCATCGGGCGTTTCAACACCGAAGCGGGCGTCTCCCATGGACGGGGTCACCTTGTACGCTTCCTCAAGCAGTACGAGACCGAACTCGACCAGTTCGTGGCGGAGTTCGAGATGGTCCCCGGCCAGATCGGGGCCATGATCCTGATGAACGGTCAGGTCGTGGGCATCGAGCGTGTCCCGAACGTGGCCTTCTGGGAGCGCCTGTGGGAGCCGCTCGTGCGGGTCTGCTACGGGTCGCTGGCCATCAAGGTCAGCCGTGAGTTGGGCAAGATGGGCAACACGGGGTTGGTTCCGCCGACCCGTGTCCCCATGAACGTCCAGACCCGGTCGCTGGAAGGCATCAAGAGCGCCCTTCGGGACGCCCGTGATGCGTCAGACCAACTCGTAGAGGCCGCCGTGGACGCCGTCCGTGACATGCCGCTGATCTTGGCGGGTGCCGCTGACGACTCCCTCGGGAAGGCCCAACTGATCACGGTCGCCAATACCCGGTACGCCGGACAGATGGTGACCAACGACGGTCGCACCTCCTACGCATCGCTTTGCGCTGCGGGGGCGTGATCGAGGGGTAGCCCCACCGGATCTCCAGCCCGGTGGGGCTTAGCCCCTGCTCTTTGTGAGTAGAGTGTTTGAAGGTTTTGCCTCGTAGCTCAGTGGTAGAGCACCTGGCTCTTGGGACCGGGTGGACGCAGGTTCGAGCCCTGCCGGGGCAGCTTTCTTTTTGCGGCGTATCTCAGTTGGTAGAGAGGGTGGCTCTTACTACCGCCCGGACGCAGGTTCAAGTCCTGCCGCCGCAACTGTGCTGACGTACTCTCAGCGGTAGAGGGGGTGGCTCTGCTAACCGCCCGGACGTAGGTTCGAATCCTGCCGTCGGCATTCTTTTCTTAGGAGGTGACCCATGTCGGACTTGATGGACAACTTGTACCGCTCGCTCAGTGAGCGCTGGCGTCCCGAAGACGTCGCCAAGGCCATCCTCGCCGGTCGCCCCACCGAGTACAAGGGTCGGGATCGTGCCCGTCTCACGGACGCAGCCCGCTTCGGGTACGTCCCCTCGTCCATGTCCAGCCGCTTCGCACAGGCTGATGGCCTCGACCGTCAATTGGTCGTGGCCCGTGACTTGTTCCCGGATGTGGCCGCACCGACGAACCCGAACAACCCGGACCACGTCGAGGCTTACCTCGACCGTCTGGACGAGGCGCTCGGGATCGGCGGCAACAAGGCGGGGCACGACTTCCTCGCTGACCGGCGCAACCGCAGGGGCCGTGCGGTCAAGAGCCTCCCGTGGAAGAGCCACCGCTCCTACAACAAGCGGTTCCGCCTCCTGTCCCGCATGAGGGACAAGTTCGCCAAGTGGGGGCACAACAGGGTGATGCGGGATCTGGCCCAGATCGCCAAGTCGAGGCTGGCTACCCGGATCACGCCGGAGATGTTCGCACAGGACGTCAACACGGGATGCTTCATCGCCTACCTGACGGCCTCGTTCAACCGGCGCTCCACGTTCACGGTAGGCAAGCAGAAGCGTGCCTTCGACACCGTGGCGGACATGCTGTTCCGTAAGTTGAACCCGAAGACGGCCAACTGGTTCGCCATCGCCCTCGTGTGGCCGGACGCCGAAGTGACCATGAGCCTGTCCGATCAGGACAAGGGCACCCTCTTGGGCATGTGGTACGACGTCATGTTGACCGCCGTGCGGTTCTTGGACAAGCAGGTACAGGTTGAGAACGTCAACCTGCGCTCGCTGGCCGTCCACCGGGGGAATGATTCCTCGACGTGGAACGAGGCCGCAGGGGCGTTCAACAAGGCCCGTGACGGGTGGATCTCCACCCTGTACGCCCTCGGCATGGACACCCTGCTGGACGAGTTCGCCCCGACGAAGGCTCTGCGCCTGATGGCCGCCGACGTGGTCAAGTGGCACATGGCCGAGAAGGCGTCACAGGCGGGCCTCGGTTGGGGCTGGGGCCGCAAGATCGACTGGAACAACCTGCCGGACGGCGTGTTGGAGCCGGACACCCTCGTCTGGTGCGACCTGCCGAAGCCGTGGGAGGTCATGCTCCACGGGGCAACCTGCACTCGCCCGCAGATCTTGGCCTCGTGCAAGAAGCACGGGATCAAGGGGGGCAAGGGCTGGATCGCTCCGAGGGAGCGTGCGGTCGAGGACTTCAGCCTCACCCCGGAATTGGTACACGGCGTCGTCGTGTCCTGCCCGGAGCTTGCCAAGACCCTCCGCAAGTGCGGCTACTTCTCTGGCCCGTCCAAGGGCGTCAAGGCCCAAGGCCCGGACATCGTGAAGGAGCAGGTAGGCGACCTGATGGTTGCCTCCAAGGCTTAGCGTTGCCCTCCTGTGGGTAGAAGACCCAGGAGGTAACTATGCCCGCACGCCGATTGGCATCCGAGATCGTCGAGGTGCTGTCCCACAGGGGGCTCACCATCACCACGATGGAGTCCTGCACAGGGGGAGCCCTCGTCAACGCCATTACGGACGTACCAGGGGCCTCTGCTGTCCTACATTCCGCCTACATCACTTACTCCAACTCCGCCAAGGTTGCCCGAGGGGTTCCCCACCGGGTGATTCACGACCACACCGTCTACTCCTTGGAGACCGCACAGGCTATGGCCCAGGCGGCCATCAAAGAGGCTCGGGCTGATGTGGCTGTGGGGATCACAGGGAGCCTCAACAGGGTCGACCCGGCGAACAAGGAGCGTTCGGAACCGGGCACCGTCTACGTGGCTGTCTTCCTGTCTACAGGGAAAGGGTTGCGGCGTGAGATCCGGCTGGAGCCGTCACAGCCCCGAGAGGCTTCCAAGAAGATGATCGTGGAAGAGTCGATCAGGATGGTGCTGGAACTGCTGGACGGCTAATCGAAGAGCTTGTTCAACTTGCCCTCGTAGGCTTCCCACTCGGCGTCGTCGTCCGCATACTTCTTGCTGCCCAAGAAAGCCGCAAACAACTTGGGATCCACCCCGAGGACATCATTGAATGTCCCCCTCAAGTCGTAACGCTCCTTGATGGGGTCCTTCGTCCGGTTCATCTTGTCGATGACCCGCTTGAAGTTCGTCCCCATCGCCTTCTGGACCTTGGTGAGCGCCTTGTCCACGTAGGTCTGGAACTTGGGGTCTACCTTCAGGGTCAGGCCGTGCTTGCTAACCCACTTTTCGGGGGCCTTGGCGGCCTGCCTGATAAGGGGCACGAGGTGCTGCCGGGTCTCGGGGTGCTGGTGGGCTACCCGGATAAGCTCTGCTCGTAGATCCACGGTAACCTCCTACTTGCCCCAGCGGACCTCTTCGTACTTCTTCCACTTCTTCTTCGGCGAGTCACCCTTGTTGTAGGTCTTCTCGCTGCGTGCGCCGCCGGGGCCACCGTTCGTGGTGGTGTAGCAGCGGTCGCCCTCGTCACCCGTCTCGTAGAAGCACTTGCCCTTGGCCTTGGGCGGCTTGTCACCGGGGCCTCGCCGGTCAGGGCCGGTCAAGCCGTAGCCCTTGCCCTTCTGCGAGTGCTCACGGCCCGCCATCATCTCGTCCAGTTCGGAGGCGAGGTGCTCGATGCGGCCCTCGTACTTCTCCCACTTGGCCTTCTCCTCGGGGGTCATGTTCTTCGTGGGGTCGGCGGGCTTGCCCTCTTCGAACTTGGCCATCATCTCGTCGCCGCCACCGTCACAGCCGCACGCCTTCTTGGGCTTCTTGATCTCGACGACCTTGTAGCCCTTCTCATCCGGGAAGTCCTCACGGATGAGCTTGGTCACGTCCTTGACGGTCTTGCCGTAGAGGGCGTCCTTGTTGCCCTTCTTGCCCGGACCCCACAGGATCTTGTGCCGGTAGCCCTTGGCGTACATCTCGGCGTCCCGCTGGGCTTCTGTCTTCTTCGCTGTCCGACTGAGGAGCGGGACGAGGTGCTGCCGCATCTCCGGCACTTCATTCGCCAGCTTGGTGATTTCCTGCCGTAGATCCATCGTTCCCTCCATGTTCGGTGAGGCCAACTTGATCGGGGTCTTGGTTTCCCGTGCGATCCTCTTGACGAGGGCCTCAATTCGTTGTGACTGTGCCCGGAGCCGTGCCGCACCATGCGGGAGCTTCTGGTCGCTGGGCTTTGTGCTCATCGGCCACTCCCGCCACCATGCCTTCACAAGTGCCGTGGCAAAGGACGGGGAGAACCCGAGGCGGGCCGTGATATGCCGGATGGCCGTGCCCTTTGTGGCCTCGTGCTCCATCCCGTTGTGCAGGTAGTCCATCAAGGAGTCGACGTCGCCCTGGTGGATAGCGGCCTTCTTCATACGCCCCGTGGCAACGCCTACCGCATGGGAGTCACCCTTGATCTTCTCGTTGTAGGCGTCCCGGGCGGCGTCACGGACACTGATCATCGAGGGGCCATTCTTGACGTACTTGGCCCACTTGCGAAGCGTGTCCTCTGTCATCTTTGTCTTCAGTTCGGAGAGGTAGTTCTCCCAGCGGGTGTCGGGCCGCTTCACCTGGTCCGGGCGGGACACCATGGCGTAGAACACATTGAGGAGCACGTCCCGCCGCCCAACGGACACGGCCCGTGCGCCGCCCTTGTACCCGTAGAACGTCCCGGCCTTGCCGTAACGCTCGCCGAGGTTCTGGAGGCCCTCGTCCATGAGGATCGTCTCAAGGTCGATGACCGGCTTCTTGCCGCTGGTCGACTGTGCCAGTTCCTTGAAGAGCTTGGTGTGCTTGCGGACGTCGGAGTCCGTCTTGGCGTGCAGGAGAGACCTGTCACGCCCGATCACTTCCAAGGCACCCAGGACGGCCTTCTTGCTCTTGCCTGTGAAGGCCAGCAAGCCTGTCGGGATGTGGGTGAGGGAGAACCCCGACCCTCTGAGAGCCTTATGGACAGCCCACGACCCCAGGACGACCGCCTTGACGACTTTGTCGCCCTGGTCAGTCTTGATCGTGACATCTTGCGATTTCAGGGACGCCATGCGCTGCCTCCTTAGCCTACCAGAGACAGTCTATAAGGAGGCTACCGGGATCAGTCCTTACGAAAGGCGTCGCTCATCGTCCTGGGCTCGGGTGCTCCGGGGACCACTTCACGGGCGCTCTTGTGGACGGGAGGCTTGTACTCCGGCTCCGCCCTCTTCGTCCTGTCCCGGAACTCATCAACCGAACTGACCTGCGCTGTGTGGATTGCGTTGCTGCCACGTTCCATCTTCAGTCTCCTCTGATGGGGTCATCCCCCGTCACTATGGGGTAATCATACAAGGATCCTCGGAGGATGTGAATGAGACGCTCAGAATCAGACATTCATCAGCAGGCCAAGATCAGCATCGCACAGCATCTGCGGGCCAAAGAACCTGCCGCCGTGGTGCTCCCTTGCAGCATGTGTGGGGCGCTCCCCTACCCGGAAGACCCGGACAGCGAGGACGTGTACGACGTCCTGCCTGAGTATGACGCTGTCGAGGTGGAGTACCTGTTGTCGATCAACAGGCGGGCGGACGTGGCGTTGCTCAAGGACGGCGTGCCCGTGTTCCTGATCGAGGTCCGCAGGGTGAACCCGGTGAACTACCAGAAGAAGCAGGAGCTACTCCACCTGGGCATCCCCTGGGTGGAGATGGGCGCATCGGACATCATCGGATTCGAGGTCGGCGACCCCATCTGGTGGGTGGAGCGAGCGTTTCTGGGGATGCGGCAGCTTTGCTACGTCTGTGAGCAGAAGAAGGGCTAGATAGCGCCCTCAAGCCGGGGGTCCTTGGGGCCGTCAACCCGGATGATCTCTACGCCGTGCCGTTCAAGGTACGACACACCGTTCTCCCCCATGTAGCCACCGTCCACGACGTAGACCCTCGAGATCCCGGCGTGGTGAATCAGCTTGGAACACATCAGACAGGGCTCACCCGTCACGATCATCCACGCCCCGGCGGTCTTTACCCCACAGGCAGCACAGTTGCAGATGACGTTCATCTCGGAGTGGACGCACCCGATCTCGATCCGCTCCCCGGAGGGAACCGTCATGGTGTCCCGCAGGCACACGTCTCCGCCACAGAGGTCCCCGCCGCCCCGTGGCCCGCCGTTGTAGCCGTCCATGAGGATGACGTTCCGGCCTGGGTCCAACAGGAGCGCCCCGAACTTACGCCGGGGACAGTTGGACGCCTTGGACAGAGCCAGACACTGTTCGATGCGGATGGCTAGATGCTTTGGTTTCATGCGAACCTCCCTCCTCATCTTACCCGAGGAGGAGGTTCAGGCCGTCTAGAGCCGGGCTTTCTTGGCACCCTTGGAGTCAAGCCACTCTGCCATAGACCATGCGTCGATGGACTTAGGGAGGGGCGTGCGGCCATACTCACGGAGGTTGACCTTGTCCCCGTTGAACAGGACAGAGACACCAGGATCCCTGCCGCCCTTGTACTTGTAGTTCATCCGGGAGATGTCAGACATGGAGACGTTCCCGAAGACCCGCTTCACCATGTTCTGGAAGACCTTGAGGTAGGAAGCGTCCTGGTCCATGCCCACGGCGGGGTCCTTCGCTTCCAGTGCCTTCAGGGCTTTGGCCACACCCGACCCGAACTGACCGGGTGTGTCCGCCTTAAACGTCTCCTTTTCCCCGCTGCTCTGATACTGCCCCGTGTACAGAACCCACGCCTGCTTGTCCTGGAAGGATTGGTCCACTGAAAGGACCACCCCCTTCTGTTTGGAGAAGAACTGGAGGGTTGGTTTCCTGTTGCTCTTCCATTGGATGCCCGTCTTGGCGTTCAGCGCCTTGAGGAAGGCATCATGGAGAGCATTCGTAGCGGCGAACTTGGCGTTGCTCTGTGCAACCTTCAAGGCTTGCAGAGCCTTCTCCTGGTCGCTCACGAAAGTAGCCATCTCGGTTTGTTGCCCCTCCAGCATCTTGTAATAGCTGTGGATGCCCACCGACGCTACCTTGCGGAGGATCGGCACGATATGCTTGCGGGTCTCCGGGTTGCTGTGGGCCAACCGGATAAGTTCGTTTCGAATGTCCATGCGGGTCCTCCTTACCAGGAGTGGGCCTATAAAGGATCTACCGGCTAGATGAAGTTCCTGGGGGAGAGCACGCCCCGACCTACGTTCGGGCCGAAGGCTGAACGGACACCGAGACCGAAGCGGGGCTGCTGGAGGCCACGGATATACTTGGTCGTCCGCTGCTTGGTCTCAGCCGCTTTCTCGTTGAACTGGGTCTCGGCGTTCTGCTTCATCGACTCGTACTTGGACGACTTCTCGATGCTCAGGGACACGCCACCGATGCTGTAGTCGAACTCATCGGCGATCCAGTTGAGGGACATCGCCATGCAGGCGTGAATGATAGCGCCCCACAAGATGAACGTCCGCCACTGAGGCTTCTGAATGACCAGCAGATCCAGGTTGGGCATGATGTGCCCCGTGTTCGGCGGGAAAGCGTTGAACGAATCCAGGGACCGCTGGAGGTACTCCAACAGTTCAGCGTCCTCCCAGATCTGCCCGAAGATGCGGTTGTACTGCCCGATGTCCCCTTCAAACTCAGGCGGCCTGAAGTGGTAGAACTTGTCGGGGTTCTGATCACGCAACAGCACCCGGAGGGACCAGATCATCTGCGTCTGGGCCAAGGAGTAAGTGGCTGGTGTAGTTGCGGTGGTGCTGGACACCACAGCGAACTCCTGTGCGACCTCCTGGTACGGGGACGACACCGTCTCCTTGAGCGTCCACCTGATCCGGTACGTCCCGACGCCTGCACTGGCCGGGATGGCCAGGGAGGCGTAGTACTCTCCCACCGACGGGTTGATGGGGGTACGTTGTGCCTGCCCTACCAACTGCTCGATCTCAGGCGGTCCAGGGGCCACGAAGTACAGGGCGTAGTAGATCTCTGCGGCGTTGGCCGGGTTCCCCGCACCGTTCCGTAGGAAGATGTCCAGGTCCCCACGTCCCACGGTCTGTCCAGGCTGGAAAGCAATTGCCATTAGGAGACCTCCTTGAGTGCCTCGAAGGTCAGGGTCGTCTGCGGCAACGGGGCGCTCACATCCCGCAGGGTCTCGTTCAACCTGTCCCGGATGGCGGGGAGCATGGCTTCATCGACCCGCACACGGACAACCACGGTCGCCCGCTTGAGCTTCTCTTTGTAGACGAGGAAGTCCAACAGCCACTGACTGCCCCCATCCCGGAGGATACGGAAGGCGTTGGCGTACTTACCTTCACGGGCCTCCAAGGGCACTAACACGGTCGGGCTGATGGTCTTTCTAGTCATCCGGTCCTCTACCACCGTCAAGTATCAGGCTGGCTGTCCCACAGGCAAGCGCCCAGACGCCCCCAGACAGCCCGTAGGCTGCGAAGCCGCCAGTAACGGGGGCGAACACCGGAGAGCCTGTAGCGGCCCAAGACAAGCCCCACAGGGCGGCCCCTACCCACAGGCCAAGGCAGAAGGAACACTCAAGCAGGTCCCTCCAATGCCACGACTGCCAGAGGGGCACCTTGTACATGACGACGAAGGCTACGCCGTAAGCCGCCATCATGTAGACTGCCCACTCCATTGTACCCCTCAGAAGAACTCGGTGGACATGCCAGGTTGACTGCCAAGGCCCCGGTTGGAGGAGATGATGGTGACGGCCTGGTCGGCCCGCAGGGTGTCCCCAGAACCTGGATCTATTCCCCACATCTCGCCGTAAATAGCGTCTCCATCGTCCATCGTGGTGGGGATGGTGTAGGCGTAGGTATAACGCCCGATCTCAACAGGGGTGGCGGGGTCCATGGCCTGTGCGGTCACAAGGGGCTGCTTCACACCCGTCTGGCTGTAGTTGAACACATCGATGGTCGGGGTGTTGACAGCCATCGGTACGCCCGCGGAATCCACGAACAGCACCTGGAATGTAAAGGCGCTCCCCAGTACTGCTTCAGCCACCTTCCTCCTCCTCGGCCATGTGCGTCAGGTTCTTCATGTTCTTCACCTCGTCGGCGAAGGTCAGGGCGGCCACCTTGGCCTTCCTGTTGAAGTACTGCCGCTTCAGGTCCTTGAGCACCTCCTGACCGCCTTCGGGTTGGCCGAAGATGAAGAACACACGGCCCTTCACCCTGATGGTGTCCTCGTGGGACACCCCGGCCACCTTCAAGTAGGCGGCGTAGTACAGATCCGACGTGCGGTAACCAGTGTGTTCGCTGTCCATAGGTCTCTCCTGTGCGTCTTTCCACCCGCAGGGTGCGGGGGCAGTTCTACTCAGGGGAGCTTATAGGGTGACAAACGGGAGGGGAGGAGGGGAGGAGGGGAGGCTAGAACTTCGCCCCGAGGTCGTCGATGACCGCAAGGCCGGGAGCCACACCGGACTGAGGCACAGCCACAAACCCGGCTGCCGTAGCGTAGACGGCCCGCAGCTTGAACTGGTTCACGTCCGCCGCCGTGTAGGCCCACTCGGGGTTGTTGAAGGTCATGTTCAGCTTGAGGGTGGCGAGATCACCTCCCGCCTGGAGGGACCCCAGGAGGTAGTCCGTCATGGCGGTGGTCGGGATCTTCTGGTAACCGGACTCGTCCGCGTCCAGCCAGTCACCCTGCGACACGAAGGTCAGGCCCGTCGTACCCGTGACCTGTGCGGCCACCAGGACGTCTCGGGCCGCCAGCGCCAGGAACTGGTTCGCCACGTTCTCGACGATGGTGTACTGCGGCGTCCGGTAGATCTCCCCGGCGAAGATCCGCAGGAGTTCGAGCACCGTCCCGAAGGAGCGGGACAGGGCTGCGGTTCCGTCGAGGTCCGTGTTCGCCACGCCACCCAACGCCACGGTGCTCAGGACCGTGTTGACGTTCGCCAGCGAGAAGGCGTTGGCGGGATCGGCGAGCAGTGCGGAGAGGGCTGCGGCCTGGAGAGCGGCATTCGCCGGAGTCATGGCCGGTGCCGTTGCCAGCGCCATGCCACCAGGCTGGACACGCTCACGCAGGTAGGCCTGGATGCCGAACTCTGCGGCCACCGTGGCCGTCACGTCGTTACCACCACCGGTGGTGTCCGCCGCTACGAGCGCTGCCGTAGGCTGTGTATTGCGGGAACCCGACACGTAGGCGTTGCCATTCACCACGGTTGCTCCAGGGAGGTCCAACCCCGGGGCGACGTAGTGTGTCTGGCCTTCACCTGCGGTGACGCCGTTCTTCTGGGACGTATTGGGCTGGAGGTCCAGCACCTGAACGCCCATCCCATGGAGGTCTGTCCGCCTCGGGATGATGAAGACCCTGTAACCCATTTCGTACCTCCTTAGAGAGCCGCGCCCAGGTTGTCGTAGAGAGCGAGGGCACGGCTGATGCCCGTGGCGGGGATGTTAGCCCCGAGGATCGTCAGTGCGTCACCCGCCGCCCCGTAGGTGTTGGCAGGGTTCAGCCATGTGTAGGTGGCGTCGACCAGCTTGGACACCTGCCCGGTGAGCGAGGAGACGTTCCATGCCCCCGTGAGCGTGATGTCCTTGCGGTCCCGGAACCCGGCTGCCGTGCGTGCCAGAAAAGCGCCCGCAGGGGCCGCCAGGAACGCTCGTGCTGCGCCGGAAATCGCCGTCGCAGTCGGGACCTGGTACACGTCACCGGATACGATCCGCAGGACGTCTTCCAGGCTGCCGGTCGAGCTTGAGCCCACCGCAGCGCCGTTGAGGTCCGAACCGGCTCCGAGGGACGCCACGATGGCCGTGTTGATGTCCGCCAGTGCGATGTCCAGGCCAGTGCTGGCACGGGTCAGGATGGCCAGGGCGATGGCGACCGCCTCTGCATCGAGAGGTGCCAGGTTGGGACCAAGCACATCCTCGACGTTGTCCAGGATGTAGGCTGCCAGCCCGTTGTAGGCCGCGCTCGTCACCCACACACCGCCGCCCGAGTCGGTCGTGACCGGGGCGTCGTTCTGCGGGAACCATGTCAGGTAGGAGCCACGGACGTTCACTCCCTGATCGATGGGGGCGTCCGGCTGGGCGTCCGTCACCTGGAGGAAGTTGTCCGGCAGATCATTCCGCAGGAGTACAGGGTAAAGGATCATCTTCTCACCTCCTCAGAGGACCGAGCCGTTGTCTTCGTAAACCGTGACGACGCGGGCGTTCGTGACTTCGGGGAACGTCAGCGCACCCTGGAAAGTCCAAGGGTAGTGCGGACGCTGGTCGCTGTCCGGCCACAGGGTCGGCGCTGCGATGTCCGGGCCACCCCCACTGAAGGCCACCAGGTCCGAAGCCCCGATGCTGCCACCGATACCCAGCAGGCTGTAGGTATGCCTGATCCCGCCGATCTCCCGGTAGGACAGGTCACCGCCGATGCTGTCGGAGGAAAGCTCACCCGACACCATGATGCCAGTGTGGTCTCGGTAGGACTCGAAGAACGAGCCTCCCTGCTGGACACTCCACACACCGCCCGGACCCTTGGTGACCCCTGCGGGGAGCCGGTAGATACGGCCCGCCAAGATGGAGAGAAGCTCCGTCAGGACACCGTTCGAGTTGGACGCCGCCCCTGTCAGATCCGACGCAGCGAACGTCACCTGGATGATGGTGTTCACGTCCGCCAGGTTCAGGGACAGTCCGGCGTCCAAGCGTGAGATGATCTCAGCGGAGACCGCCACCTGTGCGGCGTGCGTCCATGTGGCCGCCGTAGGTTCGACCCTGTCCACGAGGTAGGCACGCAGACCGTCGACCGGCTCTGCTACCACACCGACTGCGTTGAACAAAACCGGGTTGTCATCCAGACGGTTGACGTACCTCGTCTGGCCTTCGGGCTCATAGGCCGGAAGGCGCTGCGAGGAGTTCGGTGCCAGCGATAGGATCTGGATCGTTCCCTCGGGGATGTCGCTCCGTGCGAGGCAGATGTAGGGCATGTTGACCTCACCACTCTCAGGTTAAGGGACAACCCCGAAGGGCCGTCGTCATCTACCATGTTGGAGTTATAGACGGACTATTCAGCCCCGCTGGCCCCTATCATTCGCCCCGGTCAATCTCGACAACCAGGTCAAAGTCGCACCCAGCGGCCCCAGTCGTGGCCATGAAGATCTCCCGTAGGCCCGTGGAACCGGAGCCGAGGCCGGGAGAAAGCTGCTCGCCCGAAGCCAGAATGCTCATGGGGAGGCCCTCGCCGAAGCTGAAGAGCAGATCGTTGGCGGGATCCGTGTTCCGAAGGAGGATGGCGCTGGCCGGACGGTGAAACACGATATGCATCGGCAGCGGCCTCTGGACACTCATGTCGATGGAAGGCTTGGCCCCCACGGCACTGGTCGTCGCCGACGGGGCTGTGCCCTGCACGCTGAACGTCGAGGAACTGGAACCCAGCATCACAGGCGGCAGGACGATCAGGATCGGCCCCTGAATGTTCCAGCCGGGGTTGATCGGTCCCTGCACCGTGGCCCAGCCGTTGCTAGCCTTACGGCTCTCCTGGACACGGACGAAGAGCATGTCGTCGTCCGCCACTCCCGGGATGTCCTGCACGGCGACCTGGAACCGGGTCTGTCCCCTGGTGTTCTCCACCGCATGGGACGCCCCGATCAGGCGGGCCGACGCTGTCTGGCCGATACCGTTCTTGTCCGCCGTGGCTAGAAGAACACCGCCGGAACCTCCAACACCACTACCCGCAGCAAGGTTGCCGTAGGCGTCATTCAAGGAGGCAGCCCCGTAGATGCGGTAGGCGTCTGCGTCAGGGGAGTTCCTGACGATCAGATCGATGAACCCCGTACTGCGCTGGAGGACACCGATCCGGGTAGTGAGGGGTCCGTAGATGCTCATGCCTTACCTCGCTTGCTTCTCTTTCTGGACAACGGGCTCATAGGACGATGCATCCTTACCCTTGCTCGCCGCCAGCTTCTGTGCGTCCGACCATGACTCTGTGCGCTCACCCTCCACGTTGGGGGCAAGCGCCAGTCCGCCCTTGGGCGACACGTGGTCCTTTTCCTTCGTACCGATCTTCTTACGGCGGGTCGCCATCTGGCTTTTGACCCGCATCTCCTTACCCGGCCAGCCGTCGCCCTTGAGGACAAAGCTAGTCTCCGAGACCAGCTTGTTCGCCACCACCCCGCACACGGGGCAGTCCTGGGGGTCCTTGTACTGGTCGAACTTCAGGACTCGTTCGAACTCTTCTTCGCACGCAGGGCACCGATATTCGTAGATGGGCATGTCAGGTACCTCCTTGTAGAAGATACCGACGAGCGACCCTCTCCATAGCATCGAAGTCGCCATGACTTACCATCTGGAAGGACAACTTGGCCCTCTTCGGCAAGATGAACCCGGAGACCCTATCCAGAACGGCGATGACGTGTTTGCACGCCCCGTGCTGTTTGCCTGGGTCCTTCATGTCTGGCCTTGCCGCTGTGCCCCTGGGCTTGCCGTACAGGTAACCCTTCTCCTTGGCGTAGTACTCAGGACCCTGCCACTGCCAGAACGGGCAAGAGCACGTCACAAGCACGTCGGCCTTGTTGGGATCCACGACGTTACCCTTCGTCAGGAGCTTGACCTTCACCCGATAGGGCTCCTTGGAACCCGTCACGTCGAACAGCCACACCCGCTTCTGCGGGTCAGCCCGCTTCATCTTGACGGGGAGCGACGTGGCCTTGGCCTGGATGGCGTCCCCTGTCCCGGCCAGGACCTCTGAGATCCGGGCGGCGGCCTTGTTGTTCACGAAGTCGCTGTCCTCGGGGATGACCTTGGCGGATCCCGGGTTGTTCGGGACCACCTTCGGGGCGAAGACCTTCTCCAGCTTCTTCTCGCTGTTGTCGTTCTCAGCCCACAGGAACGGGGATGCCCTGTCGTATGCCGGGGCGTCCATCTTCGGGGGCTCTGTCTTCCGGTAGAAGTCAGCCACGTAGCGGGAGGCCACACGGGCCATCACGCTGTAGTCCTCTGGGAGGTCCACCGTGCCATAGATGTAGTCGTCATCCGTGGGGTCGATCATGTAGGGGTCAGCCGGGGTCGGCTCCCCATCGTCCTCGTGGGGGAACTGTGGGCCGTCCTCGCTCCAGATGAGGTTCTGGACGTAGTAGCCCTCCACCTCGGCCAGGTCCTCTGCGGTCATATCCTGAAGCTCACGCTTCTGGACCAGCCGATCACACACGGACTTGAAGTCCTCAGTCTCACAGTCGATGCCCTCAATGGCCATGGAGTCCCGGAGACCGTCCTCTGTGATGTCCTCGTAGCCTTCCAGCCCAACCTCGGCGTCGATGAGGCGGAACATGGCGTCAGCGTCCTCGTCTGACAGGAACCCGACGGCGGCCAGGAAGTCCGGGATGTCCATGGACTCAAACCCGGTCTCGTTGAGATCAGGGTTGCTCCGGTAGTAAGTGACCAGGCCAGTCATGGGGCTGACGTTGTGGACGTAGCCCAGCATGAGATCCTGTCCGATCACGAAGGCGATCTCGGGGGACGTGAGCACGTACCCACGACGCCTCTTGAACCGCTGCGGATGCTTCCGGCGGATCTGCTGCTGCCGCTTGAAGGCCGGGTTTTTCTTGAGCCTTTTGTAGCGTCGCCGTGCCCTGATCTTGTTCTTGGCCTTGTTCTTCTTGTAGTACATCCGGGCTTTGATGCGGGCCGTGCCCTTGCGCCGCTTCTGGCGCTTGCGGGGACGCTGCCTTACCATCAAGCCGCCCTCTACGGGCCGCCTCTTCGGCGTGTTGCGTGCAGGCTCGTCGTCCGGCGGGCTATTCTCACCTGGCTTCGGGACTGTCCTCACGGGCACATCGTTGCCACCACCGGAGGGGCCGGGGCCGTTGTACGAGAACCCCTTGTCCGCCAGGTCCATCTGGGACCACGAAGGCGAGGGGAAGGCCGGGGTCTTGCGCTTCACGGGCACGTGGTCTGAGTCGGGGTACTCCACGAAGGTCCTGTAGCCGGACAACTCCGACACGGGCTTCTGGTAGCCCGCCAGGATGGCGCACTCGCCCTTACCTGGTGCCCTGGGGTCTGGATCCCCGTGCCAGAACGTCGTGATGACCTTGACGGTCTCCCGTCCATCCATGCGGATGACAACGACCATCCGTAGCTTGGGGTCTTCCCAGCGAACACCCTGCCGGGAGTTCAGATCGGACATCAGGCGTTGGTGCAGGGAGGGGTTCGGGGTCTTCTGGTTGTGGAAGTACATCAGGAAGTTGAGGAGGGACGCTCTGAGCATGGGCACCGTGATGCCCCGGAGGTCCATCCGGTACTGTGCGTGGGGGCCGATCACGATCTTACGGAACACCCTCTTGGTGCCCCTCTCTACGTCCAGGTCGTACACCTTGGACGCTTCGGGGTTGGACAGTTCCTTCCCCTGCTCCACCTTGTCTGTGAGTGTGTCCCGGAGCCGTGGGTCCCGCACCTCTTCGTGGATGCGCTGGACTACGTGGCAGGGGCCTCCGGGGAACCCGATAGGGGACGGCTGGCCCATTTCACTCCTTCTCGGTCAGGTAGCGGTGTGCCACCCTGTCTGCAAGGGACTGCCGACCGCCTCCACCTCCCCCGAACGCTGAAGCCACGGCCTCGTCGACCATAGTCTTCTCGGACAGGGGTAGGCGGGAGTCCAGAAACTCGACTCCCATCTTGGAGAGGGCGAGGCCAGTGCGATCCAGGGCCATGTTGAGAGAGTCCAGCCGGTTCGGGACCCCGCTGATGATGTCGCCCGCTACCTCGTACAGGTGGTCCTTTTCAGGGGACGCTTCAACGAGCTTCATCGCACGGGTCACCATGTGCTGTAGCCGGTGGGCTTCAACACGGGCCTTGGTAACACCCTCAGTCAAGAGTGCCCAGGCCGCTTGGCTACTGGCTGATTTTTGCTGGCCGCTCAAGACAGACCTCCTTGGGGGGGATGCTCGTCCCCTACAAGGTGTCCCTCATTGAAGGAGTAACGGGAAGCAGGCTATTCGGGGACGGCGAGGCCCTTGCGAGTCATGGCCGACTTGATGTGGCCCTGTACGGACGGGGTCTCACAGGCGAGGATCTTCTTCAACGTGGCGGGGTCCTTGGCGAACTCCATGGCCTTGGTCACCCGGACACGCCAGTGACCCAGCGCCTTCTTGTCCCACACGAAGGTCTCAGCCTCCGCCGTTGCGGGGTTCGACTGGGGAGTCGCCGTCTGTGCGGCGTCGGGCAGGAGATCCCCCAGTTCACTCCCCGAGTGGGACTCGGACACGTCACCCGTGGCCCCGGACTCGTGCGTGGCGTTGATGTCCTCGCCGTCCTCCGCAGTGACGTGGGTAGCGGGGCGCTTCGCTGCGGCCACCTTCTCCACCTTGGGGCCACCGGACTCGATGGCGCTGACCGCAGAGGCGGCCTGGGAACCGTCCGACACCTCAGTGGCGAACTGCGTGCCGGTCTTGAACGTGGCGACCACCTCACCGTCGGAGGAGGCTGCGGACGCTGCGGACACTGCGGCGGCCTCCTTCGTAGCGTGGCCCACCTCAACGCCCGAACTGTCCTCATCACCCACGACGGGGTACTTGGGCTCCAAGGGGGGTGACTCGGTGCCACCGACCGTGACCATCGAGCCGTCGGGGGCGTCGATAGGCATGGGCTTGGAACCGCCGACAACGGCGACGGGCTCTTCCATGACCTTGGACGGGCCGACCGTGACGCCGGGGTTCATCGGGTCCTTCTGTGCGGCTTCGCTGGTCCGGGCCTCCTGGGCCTGAGCCACACGCTCGGAGATGGCCTCCTGCCGCTTCTTGTCCGTCGCAGCAAGGCTACCGACCACCTGCTCTTCCTCGGTGGCAGCACCCATCGAGGTTTCGCCGCCCCGCTCGGAGCCCAAGGACGTGGCCGGACGAACCCGGACACCCGCAGGCTTGGCCTTGTAGACGCTTGTGGTGTCGGACACGGGCACGAACCAGCCCGAACCGATGGCTCCCTTGATGTTGGGGGACTCACCGGACATCGCCCCATACTTCACAGTGGTGCCGTCGAACTCGATGATGGCGTTCTCCGGTACGGTCGCCCCTATGTGCGCCGGATTGACCGGGTCACGAAGCGCCCCCAAGTGCGTCCCTGCCGTAGCACGGAACTTTTTGAAATCGCCCTGAATGAACTCCATGAAGAACCTCCGCTTTCAGACCCCCGAAAGATGGGGCCTGTTGGATCATACCAAGCTAATCCGGGTTGTGTGCATGTGGTGCTCCCCTCACTGCCGCATCCAGCTTGTCCCGAATCCTCGGGAGGAACGCTGGGCGCACCCGAACACGGGACACCATAACCGCTTTCTCTGTAGGTTCCGAGTACCGGACGAAGTCCAGCACGCAGACACCATCCTCGGTGCTGACCACCCGGAAGGCGTTAGCGTAGTCTCCGGGGGAGACTCTCTCAGGTACGGTGATGGGGCAGTCCAGGGCATCGCTCATGCCCCACTCTACCCATGAAAGGAGTGATCATTAGCCCCCAAGGCCGAAAGTACCGGGCTTCCAGTTGGATGGCTCCTTGTAGGCTAAGAGGCCACCCAGGTCCTCCATCATGTCGTCGATGTCCGTGTCCCTGAATGCGTCGGGGGTCATCTTACGAAGGAGCTTACGGAAAAGGGGGTCCCCAGGAACGGGCCTGCGTCCGTAATGCGTGAGGGCAGACCCCAGCAAGGCTGTAGAGAGCAGGTTGAACGATACCTGCATGCACTTGGCACTGTCCCATGTGGCCCCTATAGGGTGCCCTGCGTGCGGTGGGTTGCACAGGAACATCGGGTACTGCGGGAACCCGTCCCCCCCGCAAAAGGCAACGGCCTCCTCCATGGTGCCCGTCCACAACCCACAGTCGGGATGGGGGATGCTCATAGCGGCCATGTACCCCACAGCGTCGTTACGCTTTACGAACAGGGGGAACACTGGGTAGCTCTGGCTGGGCCGCCCCACGTCAACGATGGGCTCATTGTTGAGGAGAACCATGTAGTGGGGATCGCCCATCAGCCCCCTAGACCGAAAGTACCGGGTCTCCAGTACCCGGACTCCAGGTCGCACCCCAAGTACTCCTCGTAGTCGTGGATCAGGGCCTCTGGGGTAGTGCCAAGCTCCTTCAGTTCCTCCTGCATCTCAGTCAGGAACGTCTTGAACTGCTCGTCGTTCATCTTGGGGTGGCGGCCCATACGCTCGATGGTCTGCCCCATCAAGACGGTCGAACGGAGCGCACTGGCGATGTCGGACAGCTTGTCCCTTGACCAGTCGGGGTCCTTGGCCTGATGCATGACCGCAACGCCGCCTGTGGGGGTGTCTGGGAGGATCACGGGCGTTGCCACGGCATCACTGGCCTTGGCGGCCTCCTTGGCTGTCCCGTGCCACAGGGAACAGTCCAGACGCACCTCATGCGCCCTGTTGTACCACTCAGCGTGCTGCTTGCTTATGAACAGGGGCGTGATGGGCTCTCCAGCACAGACATCGATCAGCGGGGCACCCTCTACGGCAGAAGCCCACACCTTCCAGTCCAGAACCTGGTCATCGGACATTACCGGGCCTCCCGTGTCGGGGTGGTCCCCACCCCCCAGCGGCCTCTCTTCCACTGGACTTCATTCTCGGCGATCTCCCTGCCCTTCAGGCGGGATCTGTGGGTCCACTTTCATACTCTGACTACTCAGATTGGGGAGGGGCTAAGCCTAAGACGAAAGAAGCCCCCCGGCTCGGGGGCCGGGGGGCTTCTTGAAGCTCAAAGGGTGCCGGTGACCGGCCCGCAGGTTAGCGGGTGATGGTCAGACGGGCGAGGCCGCGGGGGTTGAACGCCCCGATCCCCAAGTTCTCGAACACGCTGAACCCGATGGTCCGGTTGCGGGGGTCGTCGGCGCTGAGGACCGTCAGTTCGGTGCGGACCGGGATCCGACCGAAGTGCTCGGGCTCGCAGCACACGTAGACCGTACCGACCGGGACGAGGCGGCTGGTGATGACCTGAGCGCCCCAGAGGGTCGCCATCAGGCCGGTCTTCAGCAGCGTCGCCTGCGACTCGATGTCCAGGATGTCACGCCCGAACTTGCGGAGGTCCGCGTAGTCCCTGGCGTTCATGTAGACACGGGCCACCCGCAGGTCGTGGCGCTCGATCAGGCTGAAGGCGTCGGCGAGGACTGCACCGGACAGCGGGGCCACGACGGGGATGTCGGGGTTCAACTGTGCGGGCAGGCTGTCGAAGCCAGCGGTGGCGATGGAGTCGAGGATGGCGAACACCCTCTCGTCTTCCGCCGCCTGAATCTGCGCCCTCGCCAGGTCCTGGGCACGCTCGATGAGGTCGAAGCGTCGCTCCTTGATCTGGGTCAACGGGATTTCGGGGTTCGAGGCGATCTCGAACAGCGGGAAGATGACGCGCCTGGGCTTCGTCACCGCGAGGATGTTCTGACCTTCCTCGCCCACGACGTACGCGGTGACGTCGGGGTCCTTGTCATAGATCGGCAGGGCACCGTCGGGCAACTGCTCGACCAGGAAGGTCTTGCGTCCGACGGCGGCGTAGTCCCGGCGAGTACGCAGGGGCTGGGTCATGGATGCGGCGAGCTTGGCACGTCCTGCGGGGGACTTGATGTACTCGCCGATGATCTGCTGCTTCCGTGCGTTGGATGCACTCATCGTGGTACCTCCTTATACCCGCTGGTCGTAGACGAGTTCCGTCTGCGTCGCGTCCGGCGGCATCTTGAGGACGCCGAGTAGGGTTGCGGAATTGTTGGCGTTCAGGACGAACGACTCAGCGCTCATGGCGATGACGTCGCAGTTGTCGATGGCACCGTCGGTGCCGATGACCTGCGTGGGCATCAGGAAGCCGTTGCGGCTTGCCATCAGGGCCATGCCCGTCCTGTACACGATTGCCGCACCTTGCGGACTGTTGACGGCGTCAGCCGAGTTGTCGATCAGGTTGGTCTCGTACAGTCCGTTGCCGAACGTACCCTGACCGGACACGTAGGGACCCTTGCCCGAGGCCACACCGGGTGTGTTCTCGTAGGCTTCCCCGTTCGCGTCGTTGATGTAGACCCCGAGGGCCCGGTAGCCGATCTGCTGAGTCGGCGCTGCGGCGATGGCGGCCTGGACAGCAGCGCTGCCCGGACCTCCGATGAAGTTGCTTCCGGCGTCGGGCCGAACGAAAGCCACGGATCCCGAGAGAACGCCCGTGAGGGTCGTGTCTACGCGGGTCGAGACCGTTCCAGCGACGGCGACGGCGGTCGGGTTGACTTGGGTGAAAGCATCGTCGGTCAGGAGTCCGATGGAGTTCCTGATCGCCACGTACAGCAGACGTAGTGCTGACGAGCTTTCCGTCCAGCCTCCCGAAGCCTGTCCATTCAGCGGCATGGTAGCCTCCTTGCGCTGAACCCTGAGTACAGGGTTTCGGTTGGTGCCCCAACTGGGGCTGCTCTACACCCAACCACTGGGCTTCGAGCCTGCTCAAGAGCCACCCCCCGAGGTGGCTTGTTCACTAATACGTCCCCGTTATTGAAGGGATACCGAAGAACCCTCCATCCGCCCCCGAAAAACCGGGCTTTTTATTCTCCGGTTTCTCGGGGGCAACGGGGGATGGGGTATTCAAAGAGCGAATGACGGGGAGGCCCGTCTACTTGCCGAACACGTCGGACACGTCGGGGGCGGACTCCCAGAGGTTCTCCAGTTCGCCCATCTCACCGTGGGAGGCGGTGCGAACCTGGGTGCCGACCGTCTGCGGACCCTTGGCGGCCTTGGGGCGCTGCGGGACCTGGGAGGCTTCCTTGCCCTCCTTGTCCTCGTCCTCGTCCTCGTCGGCGGCCTTCTTCTCTTCCTTGTCGTCCTCGTCCTCGTCGTCCGAGGCGGTCATGCCGAACACCTCGTCGAGCAGGGCGTCGTCACCGGGGACGTCTCCGCCGAGGCCCATGGGGTCGTCGACCATCGAGAAGGTTCCGGCCTCCTTGGTGGACTCGTCCTCTTCCTCGTCGCCGCCCTCGTCCTTCTTCTTCTCACAGTTGTCACGCATGCCGCCCTCGGGCAGCTTCTCGCAACCGGCGTTCTTCTTTCCGCCGTCCTTCTCGTCGCCGTCGCCCTCGTCGCCGTCACCGTCGTCGTCGGGGTCGCTGTCGCCACCCTCGTCGTCTTCGTCACCGTCGTCGTCGGACTTCTTGGCCGCGAACTTGCCGCCGCAGGCGCTGACGCCGTCGTCCTCGACCAGTTCCTCGACCTCGGCCAGGTACGCCGCCTCTTCGGGGCTCAGGTCCGCCATGTCGTCTTCCAGCAGGTCGTCGTCGCCGAAGAAGGCCGTGACGACCTCCTGCCGGGACACGATGCCGTCGCTGTCAGTGTCGATGCTGGCGAAGATGGCCTTGGAGCCGGTCCAGTCGGCCTCTGTGATGAAGCCGTCGCCGTCGGTGTCCATGCTGTCGAAGAAGGCGCTCTTCTCCTCGCCCTTGGCGGTGGCCTCTGCCTCGGACTTCACGGCTTCCTCGGACTCGCCGGACGCGCCCAGGGTCTCCCCGTCGGGGTCGTTCTGGTCGGCCCGCAGGTTGCGGATGGTCTCTTCCATGGCGGCCAGACGGGCGAGGATCGGGTCCTCCATCCCCTCGGGGTCCATGTCGACTTCCTCGACCTCGTCGATCTCTTCGCCGAGGACTTCCTCGATGCTCAGATCGTCTTCCAGGATCGGGTCGTCGCTGTCGTCGTACAGTTCGTCCATGGACAGGAAGTCGCCGCCGAGGCGCTTCATGGTCGCCTGAAGCTCACGCTCCGGCATGTCCATGAGGTCCAGGGCCTGGTCCTCGACCGCCGCGGTGGGGGCCTTCGGGCCAAGCATGGCACGGGCGACACGGACGCAGATCCCGGCCTTCTTCTGGACCATCGCCTTGAGGCTGGCCTCCTTCGGAACGCGGGGGTTCGGCTCGTGCGCCGGGTGGTCCTGGTCTTCGCCGTCATAGCCGGGAAGCGCAGGGGGGTTGCCCTCGGGGTACGGGGGCGGGTTGGGGGTCTCGGCCCAGGCATCGGGATCGCCCTTCTTGTACTCTTCGTAGGGCGGGTCGGCCTGGTGGGCCGGGTGATCCTGATCTTCTGTTCCGTAGCCGGGTGTTGCGGGCGGGGCAGACGCCTTACGGTTGTCCGCCGCCCATGTCAGACGCTTACGAGCCATGCTGTCCTCCTTGGCGACTGCCTGAATGATCACTCCCACCCGACCGTCGGGCGAGAAGCTTGGTGATTCGTAGGATAGTCCGGGTTTCACCCCGACCGGGCTCACTGCCCAACGCTTCCTGACAGGCTTTCAGGAAAGCATCCTTGCTGCGGTACTGATCGCACCGCCCTACCTTAAGGGCAGCCCGGTACACGGGGACCGGAATGTCGATCCCTGTCTGTTGGTTGAACTCCGCCACCCCGTTCACTAGGGCCACGTCAGACGAGGCCGTGCGTGCAAGGGCGTCGAGTGCCGCCGTGTAGTAGGCCGAAGCCTGCTTCACCAGCGAGTCGTTCGTAGAGGCGTTGTCTGTTCCCAGAGCCTCCTCTACTTCCTTCTTCTTCATCCGGTCACGCACCCGCTTGGAAACTTCCTTGAGCATGTGGTCCTCAAGGTCCTTCAGGGTGTCGTCCATCGGATTGGCGGGAGCCTTTGCGTCCCCGCCACTGTCCTCTTCGCCGCCGCCTTCGCCCCCACCCTCGTCTTCGTCCATCCAACCGGCCAGGAAGGGGTCATTGGAAGCGATCCGCTGGTGGCGGCCCGGTTCCACGACCTCGCCGACAACGGCGGGTGCGAACTCGTAGGCGAGTACGGTCGATGTGCGGGTTGCCTGCGCCGTAGTGCGGGCGTCCTGAGAGGCGGCCTTCATCATCTGGTCAGCGCCCCATTCGGGGGGAGGCGTGTCCAGGATGGCGGCAGCCTTGGCGGCCTGTGCAGGGGTAGCGTCCAGAATGTTCCTCAACACGGCTCCGGTGAAGGCTGGTGTGCCAACCCAGGAACCCTCGATGAAGTGGACGCCTGCCGTCGGGTCGATGCTCTCGTGTCCGCAAAGCTCGGCGATGATGTGCGCCTGCCCCTGCTCATCGTAGAAGGTGTTCCCCTTCATGTACTTGATGCAGTTGCACATCTCGGTCTCGTCTGCCGCCCAGTGCCCACACTTGGTGCAGATCGTCCCGTCCACGGTGCAACCCATGGACAGAGTGGACATCTCACCGGCCTCGATGGCCCGGATGAGGTCCGTGTGCTTCCGGTCGGTAGCGATCAGGATGTCGACGTACAGGGAGTCGCCGATGTCACGGGCCACAGCATCGATGATGCGACCCTTGCTCAAGTCTTCGATCTGGACGTGCTCGACGAAGTTATGCCCTCCGACGAAGGTATGGTACGCCTTCGCCAGAACAGCCCTCGACCAGGCGTCCTTGTTGTTGTTGATGTACTTCTGAGTGCCGTTCGAGATGCGGAAGTCCGCAAACCGTCGGTTCACCCGCCGACCATCGAGCATGATGGAGCCAGTCTTAGCCCCGGTCGGCGTCACAACATCCACCGATGCGATGATGGTGGCGTGCGTCAGAAGGTAGTCCTTGGGGCTGAACGGTCGCTGGAGTAGCCCAGTTGCCCTCTCGACGAGGTTGCCGTCGATGTCCCCGCTAGCTACCCGTACACCTCTGCCCGCCGTGCGGATGTTCGCCCACTGGGTCTTGGAGACCCCCGGACGCACTACCGTGGCGCTGCCTGTCCGCATAAACGCCACTACACACCCCCTCCCGCCGTCAGGCGGATGCGGTGGAAGGGCTGCTTCTCGGCGCTCGGGTCATACTGGAGGTAGCTGGGGTCGCCGATGATGTCCTCACGCTTGATGAGGAACAAACAGATGGGACAACCAAGGAGACGGTCGCTTTGGCCGTTCCGGCGCTTGTAGGTCGCCTTCATCAAGGTGGCATCCTTGCACTTCGGGCACGTATACCCGAGGCCACCGGCCTCTGCTTTCGTCGCCTTGTACTGTCGGTCACTGCTGGCCCAGTAGAGCGCCTTCTTTACGAAGGCGTGAGCCACGCGGTCAGGACCCTTGGCGGACTCCACGACCAGGTCGTGGGTGTCAGCAGGTCCGTTCACCCAACTGCTGTAGTCGGCTTCAAGATCTTCGACGGTCATTCCGCTGCGGTCGCCCGCAGCCCTCTCCTGCGGCTTAGGACCACCGGGTACGCTCACCGTCCCCGTACCACCGGGCACGCTGTCGTGTCCGACTTGGGGCGGGTTGTGTAGTTCTTCCGGGGTCAAAAGCTGGAGTTCCTCGACGGGATACCGCTCTGAACCGTGGGGCCACTCCACATCAACCATCCCGATGGCGGGGAACACCGCGAGCACACGTCCGTTGATATCAGTGTTCTCCCCCCAAAGGGGATACACCTTATCACCGACGTTGAACTCGGTGGCCCGTTGCTGGTAGTTGACGTTAGGCATGTGCCCTCCAGGTTGAGATCAGGCGTCCAGCTTGTACCCGTGGTCGCTGGCCTTCTTGTCTTCGCCCTTGTCCTCGTCCTCGTCCTCTTCGGCCTTGGCGGCTTCGACGACGGTGAGGGCCAGACGAACGGCCTTCTCTACGGCAGGATTCTCGACACCCTTGGCGGCCTTGGCCAGTTCGACCATGGCTGCCTGGACACCGGGACGGGGCGCTGCGGGCGCGGTCTGGACGGCGGGCAGGTTGCCAGACTGCTCCAGTTCACGAAGCTCCCGGTTCTCCTGCTGGCTGAACTCGCCCTTCATGAAGGGCTCGTCCGGCTCGTCCTCCATGGGACCGGCCTTGCCTTCGCCGATCTCCTCGGGGTTGAACCCAGGCTCCTTGACGGGGTCGTACTCCGTCAGGGCTTCCCGCTTGATGCCCGAACGAGCTTCGACGTAGTCGGCGAGCTTGTCGCAACGCAGTGCGAAGTCGTTCGCGATGTGCTGCGGGACACCCAACGTCTCCCAGTCCTGCTGGAACAGGGAGGCGATCCTGTCAAGATCGCCCGTGACGGCCTGTGCCCCCTTCTTTGTCATAGTTCCCATGGAATATTCCTCCTCGTTGATTCCCTGAGGACGCTCGTGGGCACTCCGGCCCTCGCTAATACGTCCCCTTTATAGGTAAAAGATTGAGGAAAGTTTGGCAGGCGGCCCCAAACTTTCACTCCTAACCCCCCTCTCTAACCCACGTTTGCTCCAACTCGGCCAAGTTACCCGTCTCGATGACAGCCCGAAGCTGTGCGAGGATGGGGTCTCCTGCGTCGAGTTTCTTGCCCGCAGCTTCTTCGGCCGCGTTCACCGTGGCAGCAAGTTGAGTTATTTTGCAGATGGGGTACTCGTCACGGCATCGATCCTCCGCCTCTCCATTGTCTGCCTCCGTCAGACAGGCCAGCAACTTATCGATGGCGCTCTTGACCTTGGGGTCCTTACGGACCTTCGCCCGGGCCGCCTTCATGATCTTGTCTACCTTCTCAGGGTCCCCACCTCCGGCGGCCTCTGCCGCAGATGACAGCACCGACTCGCCCACTGTCATGTTGTCGACTGTCATGCCTTCCAGCCACGAGCGGGCAAGGGCCATCTTCTCCGGGGATAGGTCGCCGCCCTCCATGGCCTTGATGATGGCCCCGTAGGGGCCCTCTTGGCCACCGGCTACCTTGTACATGTCCTCGTTCTTCATGCTCTTCATGGAGTCACGGATCACTTCACGGGACTCGGGGGAATGGTACTCACGAAGGGTTCCCAGGAGCGGCCCTGCGGTCTTCTGTTCAAGCATGCCCTTAGCCAGGGCCTGGAACTCAGGGGCCATGTCGGGACGTAGCTGCTTGCCGTCCACAATGAGGGACTCCCCGTTGGCCCCGGCTGCCAGAGCCAGCCCGTCCACGATGGAGTCCAACTCAGCCCGCATAGGGCGACCTTCAGGGATACGGTCGAGCTTTGCGAGGGCCTGTTTGGCGGCCTCTACCCGCAACTCAGGACTGAGCGAGGCGTAGTGGTTAGCGGCCTGCTCCGCCCTCGCTCGGAGTTCCTGTGAATCCTTCTCCGTGTTCGTAAGGCGCTTCCCGCCCAGCATCGAGGGGTTCGCTACGATGCTGACGGCAGCCTTCGCCAACGCCAGGGATCGGGCCAGGTCCTTTGTGCCCTCCGACATGGGGGACTTCCCCCGGAGCATCTGGAAGGCTTCAGTCATCCCCTTGACCATGTCGGGATCCATCACCCCGTCATCGTCAAGGATCTCCTTCTTCGCCACCTCCATCTCGCTCCGGTAGTCCTCCATGAACTTCTGTCGTGTGGCCCCCTTCAAGGATCCCAGAGCCTTCACTACAGCGGGGTCGCTGTCGGCGACGAATTTCGTGAGGTTGTCGACGTCCGTCTTGTCCTTCTTACGGGCTTCAGACCGCTTGGCCTTCTCCTTGGCCTTGGCATCCTCGGGGGACACTTTCTTGCCGTCATCTTCCGCAGAGGCCCCGCCCTTGGGCTCCGACAACCGCTTTGCGGTCGCCTCATCAGGAGCACTGGTCGGCACCTTGGCATCAGGAGGGAACACGCCCCACCCGGCCTTGGTCTGCCAGTAGTCACCAGGCTTCTTGGGCTTCTGGTCCTTGGGCACCTTGCCTGCGACCTTCATGAGGTAGCGGGCGGCGACCCTCTTGTAATTGAGGGAGAGGTCCTTGTCCTTGTCCGCCTTGCCGTCGCTGTCCGTGTCAGAGTCCCCTGTGTCCATCCGCTCACGACGGAGATCCTTACGGGGCGGCTTCAGCTTGGGCTTAGGGCGCACCAGGCGCTCGGCCTCTGCGTCCTCTTTCTCTGCGTGCGTCTTCGTGGCTGTGCGGCCCCCAGAAGCCATGACCTTATCGAATTTCTCCAGGGTGTCCCCAAAGGAGTCAGCCCCTGCTCGGGTGATCCCGAAATGACCCGCACCCTTGGCCATCACCTGGATGAGCTTAATGGCATTGGTGGAGGGGGTCTTGGATGCTGTCTTGTGGGAGGTCTTTCGACCGAGCCTCCTGGCGATGTCGGCGTACTTCTCCGGGCTAACCTGCCTCAACTTGCGGGGCTCTGTCACATAGGAGGCAAAGGACTCAGCCAAGTCCTCATTCCCGTTCTTGGCTGCGTAAGCGGACACGTAAGGCGGGTAGCCCCAAAGGGCATCCGAATCCCTCCAACCCCCGGTCTTGGCGTCCAAAGCATGACCTAGCTCATGAATTAGGGTGTACCGAAGGGATGGGATGGACATGCGCCCGATCCCCTTGACAGAAAGTGCCAAGAGCTTGTGCTCCCAAGAGGCATCCTCGGTCCCCTGTACTGTGCCGAAACGAACCTTCTGGACCTCGGAGTCCCACAATTTCTTGACCAAAGGGAGCTTGTCCAGGCTCTTCACAGCCCTTGTCCACCGAATGACCTCCTGGGCGTACTGGTCGTCCTCTAAGCTGATGCCTCGGAGCTGCCAGCTTTTACCGGTCACCCTCTCGAACTGCGTGATTGCGTCATAGAAAGTCACTTGCTTGGGTGCCCGTGGGGGCCTCGGGACGGTTACACCTTTCAAGGTGTGCATCTCATCCGCATCGATCCCCCCATCCTTCAGAATGAGCCACAGGTCGGAAACAGGGAAAGGCTTCAGCCCCGAGAACTCATTCTTGAGGCCACGGAGTTTGCGATCAAGGATACGGGCCGCAGGGCTGCTGTCACCCCAGCCTGCCGGGTCAGACGTGACTGCGCTGATCAGCTTTTGAAGGTACTGGACCGTCACCAAGGGGGTTGCAGCCATTCGGAAAGAATCTTCCGATCCTGGATTCTTACTGGCCTGCTTAGGGATCGGGTACAATGCCTTCAACCGCTCATGCTCATCGGCCATCTTGGCCACGTACTCTGGGTCCAGCAACTGGCAACGGCAACCTTCACGGGGCAGCCCCATGTCGTGGGTGTTCACACCCTCCGGGATAACCACTGCCCGCTCGTGCTCCTCGCACCACAGCCACTTGTGACCGTTCGGGCACGTCTTGTCCCCTAGATGACACCGGCACGTCGTCTGGAACTTCTCGCCGCACACGGGACACGTCTCCCAGGGACGCTCAGGATCCAGGGGCTGCCCGTGGAATCGGTCATACAGTTCGTCCACACGGGGTTCGTCTACGACATCCCACCGCTTCGCCTGAGCCCGTCCTACGACCCGCTCGTAACAATCGTGGTCGCCCTTGCACATGTCCCCTGCGGTGTCGATGTCGTCCAGGAGCTTCCACAGGGCGTACACATCTGCGTCGGAGGCTATGCGAGGTTCTCTTCGGAGCTTGGTCACACTGAGGTGACCAAGCTGACCTGGTTGTGACATCGCCTTCTTGGTCAGCTTGGTGCTAACCGTGCCGTCCTTGAGGAAGTCGTCCTCCAGGCCGGGAACCAGGTACTGACTCTTGAGCGTGGCCGACTCGTGGCCGACGGCCTCTGATGCCCCCTCCAGGGCCTTCTGGAACTCGTCCTTCAGCTTCTTGGTGCGCTCTTTCTCGTCCGACGGGAGCTTGCCGCCCTTGGAACGGACGGCCTTCAGGCGTTCCTGCATCTCCCGGTTGGCGTGCAACCCTCTGATGTCCTTGGCCGTGATGTCGAACGTCTTGAGGTACTCGTTGACGTCGGACGAACCGACATCAAACACTGCGTCCGTGCCGCTCTTGCCCTTGAGGGCTTCCTTGAGCACCCGAACCAGGTCGCCGTCCTTGGTCGTCTTGGTCTGTGTGACCCCGGACTTGCCGACGTACTTGAAAGTGGCCTTGCCACCACTGACCGTGACGTGCTTGGCCTGCCAGCCCGTAACCCCAAAGTGCCCGTCCTTGGCCGACCCCTCGTTGCCCACCCGTTCGTAGGTGTCATTGATGAGGCCCACGACGAGGGCGGTCATCCGGGTCTTGTCGTCCTTGGACTTCAGATCCTTCTTGATCTGCCCCTGGAGCGTGCCGAGATTCTGGCGGAGTTTCTCCACCCGCTTGGCCTTCTCACGGTTCCGGTGGGCTACCTGCCCCTCACTGTACTCGTAGACGGTCGTGGTCCCCTTGCCGTCGGCCTTCGGCACCTCTTTCTTCTGCTGGTAACGGGCAGCTACACGAGCGGCGACAGAACCGATACGGGGTTTCCCGAAAAGGGCCTTCTTCTTACTGCCCAAGGAACCGATCTGTCTCGTGTACCACCCATCCCCAAGCCAAGTGGAACCAGGCACAACCTTCTCTACCTGTGCTTGGTCCCGTAACATCGGAACCCCAGACTTAGCTGCCATCTCAGCAGGCTTCCCCGAAAGTTCAGCGTACCAACCGGAAGTCCGCAGCAACTTGAACGCCTGGGTGATAAGAGACCTCTTCGCTGCGGAAGACCCGTCCGACCCTAGCAGCCCAATCTTGTCCCCATAGCTGGTGCTCTTGTAGGCAAGGAACGCATCTATGGTAGAATCTCCGTCCACGTCCTGCAGCCAATAGACCTTGTACTTAGCGGCCATAGCCGCAACACTTTGGATGTGCTTACCAATGGCTCCATACGAGGTGTGGTACAAGCTCCACACTTCCTGACGCTGATCTAGGTCTAGGTCTTTCGGCAGCCCCTGAATCCACTGACCATGAGGAACCTTCACACGAGCCTGGATTGCATGTTCGTCTAGGACACCGTCAGGGTGGGGGTGGCGTCGGGGTCCCCATTGGCGGGGTCCCTTGCGCTCATCCTTCTCGATGGGGTCCTGTCTGGGCTGGTGAGGGTGGGGCGGTTCCGCATCGAGCCATTTCTCGGGCTGTGACTCAGAGGCGGTCACCGTGTCGATCTGTACGTCCTGTCCGTCCAGCAACAGGGGCAGGGACGCTTCGGGGACGTTGTAGGTGCCGATGGGCCGTCCATGCTGGTCATTGAGCGTGAGGGACACGTAGGACGCTGTACGGGCCGCGTCCTTGTCCTTCCTTGCCTCGTCGTACCGGACCTTGAACAGCTTGAGTTCCTTGTCGTCCTTGCGGCCCTTGGGATCCGGCTCTACTACGATGACGGGGTCCTTGCCCTTCTCGTCCATCTTGAACTCACGGATGATCCCCTTCTTGTTCTTGTACTTGCCGTACAGGACGGGGTCTCCGATGTTCATCTCGAAGGTCTTGGCCGTGCGGGCCTGCTGGCGCTCGGCCAGCACGTCGTAGAAGGACGCCCGCCTACCGCCCAACCGCTGTCGGACAGCTTCCTCCAGCTTTCGCCCGTTGGCAGCGAGCACCGGGTTGTACAGGATGGCGTCCTTGGCGGCGTCCCCGATGCGCTTGACGTCGGCACCCTTGAGCCCGAACTCAGCGATGAGCGCTCGGGTATCGATGACCTTGCCATGTTGCGAGAGCACATCAACGAAACGGGCGGACTCCTTGGGGTCCATCAGCACGGTAATGTCCCGGATGCGCTTGCGTTCCCCGTCTGAGAACTTACCCAGCCGTTTACCGGACGGCATCCCCAGGTCCATCAGATCGAACACGAACCCGAGGTCTGCCTTGCGGTCGGCCCAACGGCCCAGGGCTGATCGGAACCCCTTGTCCGTCTGTGCGATCTCCTTGACCACGTCGAGGAGGCCCAGCTTCTTCATCTCCAGGAGGGCCTTCTTGCCGATGCCGCCCTCGTAGAACACGCCGATGATCATGTTGGACAGGTGGGCCGCCGGGATGTTCTTGAGCTTGTGCTTGTTCTTCTGGATCGACTTCACGACGTCCGGGGACAGCTTCAGCCCGTACTTGAGCAGGAACTTGATCGCCCGGACCATACGGCTGGGGTCGTCCGAGAACACGATGTCGGGATCACGGGGGCACTTTGCCACCCCGTCCTTCAGGTCCTTCAAACCACAGCCCGTCAGGTCGACGATCTCGGCCTTGTCCGGGCCCTTGGCGAGGTCCATCAGCCGCCAGAGCAACGTGTTGTGAACCACGACCCCGTTTGCCACAAAGACAGGCTCAACCCCCTCACCCATCGAAATGTCGAACACGTCCTGCTTACCGGCATCCTCGACAGACGTGACCTCTACATATTGGTAGCCAAGGCTGAACAACCGATGAAGTTTGGCGCACTCATCTGGGCTGATTGCCTTGAGACCCGCCATAAGCTCATCGAAATCACCTCTAGCATAGGCGTCATGAAGAAGCCGCTTTGGGCGACGAAGTTTCTCCAATAAACCACTCTGAACCGTTTCGCCACCATCATCCGTATGATACGTTGAAGGGCCTTGGTTGTTCCCTACCCGCACCCTGCACCCCTTCAGTACACCCTGTAAATGCTCCTTGGGGATGCCATAACGGTTGCGAGCCTTGGTGTCCCTCTGTGTATAATCGAACCCCTTGGACACCATCCACGGCTGGACTTTCTCCCACAGGAGAGCTGAATCCACGGCGTTGATATAGACAAACCTGTCTTTCACCTTGCTCAAGATGCCATGGGCACCGAGAAGCACCTGCAACTGCTGACGAATGCTGGGGGATGCGGAACAGAAGGTGATCCTGCCCGTGTCCGGGCGAATGGACCCGTCACCCTCCAGGTAGGCCGCAAGGAACGCCCACTGGCTCCGCTCATCAGCTTGCAAGATGGACCAAGGGACGACCTTGTGGTGGGAAGCAGACTTACCGTCTTTGCTCCCCCCACAGTACAGCCCCAGAGCATCCAACCATCCCACCACGGCTTTACTGTCGGCGTAAATGTCGTACCCATCTGCGTTGGCGACGAACTCCACCCCCCGCAAGACACGAACGGATCCCTTCTCGACCACTTTGTTTCGAGAGGGCTGGAACCCGAAGGTGGCGTTGAAACACTCGGCATACCTGGAGATGAGAGCCTCGTCGGAGTTACTGAACGCCACCCGCTTGTGGGTATTCGACCCTTCAGCCACAACGCACCCGATCATGAAGGCCAACTCAGGCGTCATCACCTGGGGCTTACGGACCTCCTTGAGCTTACCTCGCTTGGGCTGCACCGGGTCAAGTAAACCAAGGGCCAGGGGTTCCCGCCTCGTGATCTGCCGCACAGGCGCACAAAGCAAGTCGCCCTCTTCAAGCTGATTCGCCTGCACCCACTCATGATCGTGCCCCCGAAGGACCATGACCGGGTGGTGGTGTGTGCAAGAAAAAGAATGATCCCACTCGGTAGTCACCCGCAAAGTGGGGGCAAACCCGCTGTACTGCCACCCCACGGCTACCGCAGGGCCCTCCTGCCCTGCAACCGTAAGATGGATGTCTTGATGGGCCCCCCCCTCTCGGGAAGCAATCTCGTCGATGCGGAGGATGCCCTTTTCCGTAGGGATGAGGGTGTCTCCCGCCATGCAATTGAAAGTAAATTCTCGGCGAACAACGTCCTCGTCGATGGTAGAGGGCTCTACCAGGTGAGGCTTGTAGCCCTTACCCGCTTGGCCGCCGTAGGACTCTGTACGGGCGTTGGCGATCTCGATCTCCTCGCCCTTCAGGTTGTGCCCGTCAACGATCCAATCCTCCAGGGCCTTGACCTTGGCGACCCCGTAGTTGTCCGTGATGAGGTTGGTCTTGACCGGGATGGCCTTCCGTACCTCTTGTGCGAACCACTCAGAGTTCTTGCCCTTGAGCGCCACCGAGTCGATCACGACGTCGATGTCCTTGATCGGCTGGTTAATAATGAAGTTGCGGACAGCCCCGCCCACGACGTAGACGTGCCTACCTACTCCCAGGCGTGTAGCCACACCGGAGAGGAACTTCATCAAGGCCACTGAGGCCCTGTTCGTCATAGCGTCCACCACTCGGGATGCGCTTTTCTCCGTTACGTTGCCCAACGGAACAGCATGTACTTGAGGCAAACCCCACACCTCGATCTCGTCGAACACAAAGTCGCCGGACGGGACGGAGCCCTCGTACACCCCTTCCAAACCGTCCACATACTCCAGGGTCGTGTGGGGGTTGTAGAGCAGGGGGAAGCTATCATCTACAACGAATCCCGCAGCTTGGAGGGCATCCCGCATCCTCCAGCGGAGATCTGAGAGGTCCCGGCTGAACCGCCACGGCACGATGGCTACCCGGCGATCCTTGGCAGGGTGAACGAAGTAGTCCATGGGCTCCATGTGAGCCCGGATAGGTCCGAGATGACTGGAAACGCTGCGTAGAGCCTCCAGGAAAACGTTTTCCCGGGCCTCCGTCACCTCACCCACGTACAGAAACGTGATGTGAGCGTCGGACTTGTCCTCGTCCCCAAGGCTGGGAAACAACTCGGCCAGGTGTTCGGGGAGCGGGATGAAGAGACCCACGCTCTGTCGGTCACCTGTCTTCTTGCCGTCTTTGGCGTCTGCCGTTCGTAGAGTCATGCGTGCGTCCATGAGGCACCTTTCCTCATGGTGGTTGGCTCAATAGGGCTAGAACCGACCTTCATCCTCGCCCTTGGGCCGCTCGAAAGCCAGCCCCAGGTTGGCGGCGATCTTCTCAGCGGCGTCGGAGTTCTCAGCCAGCATGTCGCCGGTCCGAGTGTAGATCCCACGGAGGGCCTCGTTGAACGTGGAGTCGTTGATCGTGAACAGGTCACGCTCCAGCTTCTCCTTGGTCGTTTCGGGATCGATGTTCAGGAGGTCCAGGATCACGTCGATGTCGACGCTGCCCTTCTGGTACAGGTTGAACAAGGCATCGAACGTGTCGCTGTTGTCCCTGAGTGCCAGACGGGTGAATGAGATCCGAGGTACGAGGGGGACGAGGTTACCGTCCTCGTCCTTCTCCATAAAGCCCATGCGCTCGCACATCGGCTTGAAGATGTAATCCTCGACCATCTCCTGGATCAGTTCCCGGTACAGCATGTAGCGGGTGTTGATCACCTCCAGGTTGATCCGGTCCCCGCTGTACGAGGACTCACCGGACAGGAGGCTCTCAGTGACCCCAAGACCGGCGTACAACTGACGGTCTGTGAAGTCCCAGACCCAGGACCAGTCGGGCAGCCGCTGGTCGGCCCCCATCTCCTCCCAGTTGACCTGGAAGTTCGTGATGATGCTGTAGTCCGGGTCTTGCAGGCAAAGGTCAACCTGCTCACGCAGGGCGTCCGTCTGCTCGTCGTCCATATCCTCGGCGTAGATCAGCCGGTACGGCGTCATGTGCCGGGAAGCGATGCTGGTCAGGGACTGGCGCACCTTGTCACGGAACACCAGCGTCCGCATGCACCGCTGGAGGATGGACTGGCCTCGCTCTTCGTAGTCACACTTCTTGCGGGCCATGACGAACACGAAGGATCCCGCTTGCGGATCCGTGTTCAGGGGCACGTTGCGCCCGTCAAGGATGGCCTGCACCACATCGTTGGGCATGGACTCGGCGATCTCAGCGGCCCGTGGATCTCCCTGCTGGGCCTTCTGAATGATGGCCTTCGTCTTGGAGTCCGGGACCAGTTCGATCAGTTGCTTGTCCGTGAAGGGAAAGCTCTCGATCTGGATCTGCTCAGGCGGCAGCGTGCGGATGGCCGTCCAGCCCTTGTAATGCTTGTTCAGCCACTCCAGGGCCCTCTCAGAGGAGTCCTTTTCGTCCCGCTTGGTCCATGTCTCCTTGAGCGTACCGTCTACCGCAACCTCACGGAGCGGGGTTTCCCAGATCTCCCTCGGCATCTCCGGGCTTGTGTCCTCACAGAACACAATGGACTCGCCGATGAGGTGGTACTCGTGGGTGATGCTGATCAGCTTGCGGAGGAGCTTGCTGGTCTTAGCCCACCGCTCAATCCAGCGTGTCGCCTTCTTCGCCAGTTCCCGGTTCCGTGCCCCTGCGGGCATGGCGATGCGAATCTTGGAGAGCGGGAGTTCCGTGTGCTGGTCGATGGCCTGTGCAACGAAGGGCTCGTACTTGTAGAAGAAACGGTAGTAATTCCGCTGCTCATCTACGGTCTGCGGCAGTTCCAGAAAGTCAGTCGAAAGCTCGGGGCTGTAGAAGTTGCCGCCGGAACCCGTCGTCGTCATCCCGGACATCGGGAAGGCCATCTTGGATCGCAGAGCGGACGTGATGATCTTCCCAGGCTTGCCCACCTTTACCTGACCCCTCGGGGGTAGCATCTCAGCTACCTTGAGGGTGTCCTCTTTCTTGTTACCACGAGCCATGTGTCACCTATTCCTGCCGATGTCGGCGGGCCTCACGTTCCTCCTGAATCGCCGCTAGGCGCTCACGGGAACGCTCCTCCTGCAACGACTCGGGGAGGAGATCGGGGTCCATGCTGTCTACGTTGGGGTACAGGAAACCGATGGATTCAAGGAGGCGTCGAGCTTGGCGAATTTTCGCCGCAGCTTCCTCAGACCGCTTCATGGCAAGACCGTCCAGGGCAGATCGGTCTACCCGGGCGATCCTCTGAGTGTTCGTTTTAGCCCGCTGTGCGCTGTCCAGAGCCTTTCCTAGCACACGCATCGCTTCCCCGACGTGCGTCTGGAGGTCCTTATCGGCCTCGTGCTTGGCTAGCCTTGCTCTGAGCCTACCCACTAGCGTCCCACTTCTCCTTGCGTGTCAGATGGCCCTCTTCGTAAGCCACCTTCACCACCTGTTTCATGAGGGCGATGTCCCGGGGGCTGCCCTTGAAGATACCCTCCCAACGACCGCCAGCCTCTCGGAACACTCTCGACACCTTGTCCAATTCGGAAGGCACCTGTTCCACCTTACCCGAGAGAGTGATCGAGAGGAGCTTTCTAAGGAATCGGTGACTGGCCTTGACGGGCACCGTTGGATTCAAGGAGGCCATCAGTACCTCCCCCGTGTGTGGCCCGGACGTGACCGGGAGCTTTGACGATCCGGGCTAGTTCCCATCCGACGAGCCCCCAACATCTTGCGTGCCTGGTTGGCCTGTCGCATCCCAGGGCTGATCCCGGAGTTGGGGCCACCAGCATTCGTAATGTACTTGGGCTTGGTGAGGTGCTGGCTGGCCAACCAGACCATCCGCACCAGGGCGTCACTCATGTCGTCGTGCTTGCCCTTCACCTGTGGGGCAAAGACCTTCGTCACGAACTTGGACTTCATCTCGGCCTGGAGTTCCAACAGTTCCTTGATGTAGGCACAGTGGTCCTCGCCGTCCTCCTTGGGGTAGTCGAACAGGACGAGCCGCCTGTCCCACATCATGTCCCGGAAGTTGCCGAAGATCTCACTGTTCTTGGTGTCCGTCATGTGCTCGGACACCAGTTGCCTGAGCCCCCTCTTGGCCAGGGCCTGCTCAAAGGGGATCCCAACGTGCTGATCGAACACCCCGTGGGCCAGGTAGAACTTGCGGGACAGGTCGTAGATCCAGTCCACGACGTCATCGAACTCCAAACGCTCCGAGTGGGAGTACTTGCCGACGCCCGCCTGCATGACTTCCATGTGGTCCAGTACGACGACCCGGTTGCCGTCCCTGTTCTCCAGGTGGCCGATGGCCACGGCGCTGCCGTCGTTCACGAGGCCAACGTCAATCCCGATGAAGTGGGGAAGGCGGGCCGGGGCCTGCACGGTGGGCCTGTGGGTTTCAACGATGCAAGCGTCCAGGTCCTGCGGGCGGTCGATCCAGCCCTTCGTCCGGTCGGAGAACTCAGCCCCGAACTCCGTCATGAAGGCGTTGGGGTCTTCCTTGTACTTCTCCTCGAAGTAGGAGGCCGGGATCGTGGGGTTCACCTCCCACGTCGGGGCGTTGATGCACAGGCGGCCCTTGTGGCCCGCCATGCCGCCCTCAAACAGCCGGTAGAAGTGGCCCTGCTTCCCCAACGGGGATGAGATCGTGATGATTCGGCCTTCCACGTCTCCGATGGGCTGGTTGTAGTCATCCTTCGGGGAGAACGTGGCGGTCGAGGGTGTGATGGCGTCGTAGACTCGCTGCGCCGAGGACTGCTGGCTGCCATCCGTGAAGTGGGCGAACTCGTCCATGATGATGATCATGTTACCGGGACCACGAAGGCCCTTGGCGATGCAGGACGAAAAACTCACCTTGATGGTAGCCTGTGCGGTCTTGGGGTTGTCCTTGTAGGGGCCTGCCAGGTTGATGTCCGCAGGCGTCTGGAACCGGGCGTAGGTGCCCGTGTTGTTCGCCGTGTAGGGCATGAAGAACCCGCACTGCTTGAAGTACGATGACACGTCCCGGTACAGAATCCCGGCCTGGTCTTGGCCGGTGGCGACCGCAACGATGCCGATCTCCTTACCGTTCGGGATGCCGTAGTACGCTTGTGGGTTGTGCAACAGGAGGAGCTTGTAGGTCTCGTAGGCGCTGATGCCAGCGGCCAGGAAGGTCTTGCCGGAACGTCGGCCAATCGGGAGGCAAAGCTGACGACGCTCGTGGTCAACCTCCTTGATATTGCACCGACCCTCATTGAACAGGAACTCCAGGTACTCCCTCTCCGTGAAGTCCCAGTGATCCTGAAGCGTCCAGTCCTTCGCTACCTTGAACTTCTTCGTGTCATCCAGTTCAAGGCCGTAGTGTGCCTTGAGGATGACTCGCTGTACTGGAAAGAGTTTGAGTCCTAGTCCCCAGTCCGGGGACTCGGCAAAGTCGATGGCTGTGGCTCGAGCCTGACTTGATGCTTGCACGCCCCCGGCCCGGATGGCGATCTGTCCCAGTCCGGTGCCCATTTAGCCTCCATTACACGACCGACTTCATCCTACGCTTCGCTTCGGCAGCCCACTGATCTGAGTCTACCTCACGGGAAACCTTAGCGAAAACAGACTCGATGATCTCTGAACGCACGTTGGAACCCGCCATGGCTTCCTGAAAAGTCACCATGATGAACTCAAACACCGTCTTGAACCCGGGGGACTCAAGGTCCACCCCACGGGTGACCAACTGTTCCTTCCGCTTGAGCCACACGTCACCCATCGTCTTGAGGGCAGCGACCCGGCGACCGGAAAGCTGACTGGTCTCTTCACCCCGGCGCTCGGCCTGGATACGCTCAAACAGGATGCTCGCCTGTTCCTCGCCGAGAGCATTGATGATCTCTTGCAACACGTCCGGGGATTCGGGGTCCGACTTCGCCTTCGTCAGGATGGGGTCGGTGTCGATCACACCTTCCTTCTCCTGGATGATAGCGGCGACGGTCTCGTTGGCGGGTCTCAGTTCCACCGACCGCTTACGCCCCGGCTTGCCCATCATTACGATGGGAATGCCCTTGGAGTTGATCTGGATCTCGTCGCCTACTGCCAGATCACCGACGTCCCGGTAGCGCTGCTTGCCGGTCTCATCGATGACCTTGACCCGCTTTGCTCCCGTGGGGAGCTTGCCTAGCAGGGCGTCGACCCGGTTTTTGTCTTTGCCTCGGTTAGCCATGATCGCTCCTTAGAGCGCAAGCACGGGGGCACCCACAACGGGGAACCCGGAGCCCATGAATCCAGGGAGGATGTTGGGCGTGAACGTGTTGAAGTTGGTCTTCGACCCGTAGTGCTGCGCTCGGAACTCGACTTCGTCGTTGGGGCCGCCCTCCCACACTACAGCCACGACGGCCACATTGGCGGTAGCACTCATGCCTGTCAGGCGGGAGATCGCTGCGGCGATGGCTGTTGCGGTTGCGGCAACGCCACCACCCGGCGTGTAGTCCACGTAGCTGGTCAGCTTGTACGACCCGAGGACAAGGACGGCAGGTCCCGTCGTGAAGTCATTGTCGTTGACGGTGAACGTCCCAGAGGAACCCGCTACCGGAGGGGCCAGCGGGGAGGCATCTACCATCGCCCCATTCTGGAACTTACCACCTTGGGTACGGATGGTAGCAAGGCTGATCGTGTTTCGGATCAAGGCCGGAGCGCCCCCTCCGTTCCGGGAGGGGTCTGACGGGCCATCCTTGTGGCCCACCAGCATCGTGAAGTTGTCTCCGCCGTAGCTTCTACGCATGGGTCACCTCACAGTTCCAAGCCACCGAACAGAACATCAGAGATGGTCTCCGCCGGGATGTCCGGGTCCAGTTCGACCTCGTCCGCTGACCGCAGGTCGAACTCAGAGGGGCTGAACAGGGCAGCCGTGACCTCGTTGTCCGGGGCGTTTGCCAGACGGATGGTCTCATCACGGTAGCTCTCAGGGTCCGGTGTCGGTGCGGCGTCGACGAGGCGCTTGTTGTATAGGGAACAGACGCCATCAGCGTTCTTACGGACGCAGGCCCCGCAGCGCTCCATGGCCAGGATGGTCTTGAGTTGGTTCGCCCTATGCTTCAGGCCGCCCTTCTCGCAGCCAGTAAGGCCCTGTGTGCTTGCGTAGGCTGCACCGTCTACATACAGGAACCCGGAGAGTCCCTCGTGTGCCACACGGACGTCGTCGAGCATGTCGGACGCCAGGTCCAGCAAGCCGCTGGAGAACCGTGCCCGCATCAAGAGGTCCAGGTTCTCCCCGGCCTTGCCCTCGCTCATCTGCATCCGTGCCCACCGGACGAGGCCCAGGACCTCACCCGCCTTGTGACCGGAGCCCTTCACGGCGTCCATGGCCTTCTTCGTCCATGGATCCACGTCCGGGATGTGCTCGGACGCTACGGGGGCGGCCTTCAGAGGCGTGCCCTTGTACTCGGGGGCCTCTTCGAACGTGAACTCGGACTCCCGCATCTGCTCTGCGGCCCCGATAGCGGCGGCCATCCGGCTGCCCAGGTCCTTGGCGGACTTGGCGGTCTTGAGGAGGCGACGAGCCTCCTTGCCGGTCAACTTGCCTGCCTTCACGGCCTTGGCGAGCTTCACCTTGGCTTTCTTGAGCAGGCCAACCTCTACCTCGGACTGCTGATCAGCCAGGGTGGCCCATACCTGCTGACGGGCAGACTTCGTGGCCTTGTCCAGACCCTCGCCGCCATACACCGGAACCTCGTTGGAGGCCATCAGGATGTCCGTGGCGGCCTTCAGGACGGTCTCCGGGCGGATACCGGGCTGCTGCGAGTACTGGAACAGCCGCTTGGCGTCGTCCCGTGACATCTTCTCGGCCTTCACCCACTTGGCGATCCGGGTGAGGGCGGACTTGAGCTTACGGTCAGCGGCCTGGTGCTCACTGGACACGATGGGCGTGCCGTCGTGGACAACCTCGGGGGCCTTGGCCATCACGACGGCCTGCGGCTTCTCGGTATGCTCGACGACCTTCTCTTGTGGACCCGCCAGGAAAGCGCTCTTGAGCGCCTTCTTGCTGGAATCGGACACAACGTACCCGGCAGCCTTGAGGCGGGGCAGGTAGTGGCGACTGGCGGCCTTCCACGGGACATCTGCCACCGCTTCCATGCCCAGCTTCGTGGCCACGGTCTCGTCGTCGGTGATCACGTACCGGGCGTTGGCGCAGCGGCGCTTGATGTCCTTGACCCACTTGCCGTTACGGAGGCCGGGGAAGGCACTGGCCCGCACGTAGACGTTGCCCAGGAGACCGAAATCCTGCTCGATCCGGGCGACAACCTTGCGAAGAGCCACAGCGTCATGGCCCAGGGCGGCCAGAATGTCTCTCTTGATGGTGTCCATGGGCACTCGGAAGTGCGCCTTCCGCAGGGCGGACAGAGCGACGTCCGAGGCGTTCTTGTTCCCAGGCAGGGACGTGTGCGGCTGCCCGTCGTCCAGGGACTCCTCGTACCGGATGGCCTCCATGTCCTTGTTCGGGATCAGGCTGACACCGTCGGTACGGCGGTCAACGCCCCATGCCTCTTCCAGTTCGGGCACGGAATTCAACGGGGGCTCTTCGGGGTCGAGGTTCTTCGGCAGCCGGGTGGGGTCTTGGGGCTGTGTGGGGTCCAACCAGTCCAGGTCCGCCAGACTGGCCGCCTTACGCTGATCCTGTGACGTGATGTCGGACTCGTCCAGCATACCGCCCAGGTCAAAGCCGTCATCTGACTCTGTCAGTGCCCGGAAATCCACGGCGTCCTCTTGGACTCCCATGATGACGCCGTCGGGAAGTCCCGACATGCCCTTCGTCTCAGGCAGGCGTGCTCCGTCCAAGACACCCTCGTTCTCGGGGGTGTCGAACTGGAAGCCGTCCATCCCGAAATTCGAGGCGTCTGTAAAGGTCAAGGCGTCGGCGGGCATCTGAGACTCGCTCAGGTGCTCCGTCCAGTCGCCTTGCTTCTTGTTCTTGTCGCTCATCCCTCATCCCTCCTTCGGAGGTACTCGGCTGCTACCTTACCAACCAACGAGGCCATCTTGGGCGTCCCCCCTGCATCCATTTCGGCCTCTTCACCCTCAGCCCACTCTTCGGGGTCCTGCTTGATCTCATCCACGTCGTCCATGATCTGCTTCACGTCCTCACGGGCACGGGGGTCGCCACCGGAGTCATCAACATCCGGGTGCCAGTGAACGGCGCTGATCTCGTCGTCGAGCGTGTCGGCGATGGATGAGAGGGCCTCGTCACAGTTCGAGAGTTGCTTGCGGATGTCCTTGATGGGCATGACGTACCCACGTCCACCGAGGTTACCGTCGGGGCTGATTCGCTGCCCCTTGATCTTCGTAAACACGGTGCGGGCCGACTGGATGTGGCCCAACGCCATGAGGGTTGAACGCAGAACACGAGCGATGGGTTCTAGGTTCTTAGCGTTGAACTCATAGTCAGGATCGATGGATCGCTCACCGGAGCCTGGAGGATTCCACCCCCACTCCTGGTGGTCCCCACCACGGTCCTTGATGAAGCGCACCTCACCGGCAGTTTTACCCCGGCGGGACAGGTGACGCTCTGTAACTCGCTTCTCGATGCTCATTCGAGCCTCCTCACTAAGGCTCCCCATAGGCTAGAAAACGGCGACCCGTTCGGGCCTCGACTGGGGTTCGCCTGTACCGAACGCCTCCATGACGTCGGGGGTCAGGTCGTACAGTGACGCCGTCCTCGTCCGAAAGGCGGGCTCTGAGCACACCTCCCTGGCGGCCATGCGTACTGTGTAGCGGTCAGCTACTCTCTGTGCGGTTGCGCCCATGGACTCCTACGCAGGGTAGATCATCAGGGTCCCGGCGTCGTACCACTCGCCGAAGAGACCGTGCTTGTCCATGTAGGCTTGCAGCTTGGGCTTGTGCTCGTTGGGATACCCGGCCCGGTAGTAGTTGGACGTGCCGTCCTCGCCGAACCCCGTCCAGATACCACCCGAACGCCCGTCGAACTCCCGGCTGTCCTTGATCATCGACTTGGGGAACAGCTTCTGGAGCGCCTTGATGTGGCGAGCCATGGATGCCCCTACCCGAATACTGCCCCTCTTCGTGAGCTTGCTGTGGTTATCCGCCACCGCCTCACCGAGGATCGTACTGACCAGAGCGCTGGTTGCCTTGTCTTGGCTGAACTTGCCACCCTTGGGCTGAAGGTAGAAACCACCGCCGGGATCGCTGAAAACCCGGCCACGAATGTTCTTCACCTCGTAGAGGGTTGACCACAAGCCCATGCCGTACCGGACTTCCACCTTGGCGGAAAACACTACGTTGGCGTCGTACATCTCCGGGGCGTAATCCGGCTCGTACCAGCCACCGTCGATGACCCGCATGTCCAGGGAGGCCATGTAGTTCAGCTTCCCATGGATGGTGACACTCCCGGCCTGCTTGAGGGTTGGACCCCACGACTCGACGAGAGCGGCCTTGTCGGAGGCGAACATACCGCTGGGCAGCCTCATCCCGAGGGAGTTGGCCACCTTGAAGACGTTGTTACGGATGAGGGAAGGGTCCCAGCTTGCGCCCTTCAGCACGAGCCCGATGAGCCGGTTCCACGCCTGCTCCTCGCCCGACTTCATGTCAAACTTCCCGATGAAGTGGTGCATGATGTCGCTCAGGAGCTTGATGGACTGATCGTCCCCTGCGTTCTGGAGAGCCTTGTTGACACCCTGCCATTTGCGGGGGTCCACCGACTGCCTGAAGATGTCTACGCCTGTGCTCATCCGTTACCTCACACCTTGAGTGGGTTGCCGTCTTCGTTGAAGAGGCGCTCGATCACGAAGGCGTCCCCGTCCTGCTTTAACGACCACAGGTCCTTGGTAGCCTTGTGGACGAGTTCGTCGGAACGGCCAGTGGCGGCTGTGAAGAAGTCTGAGATGCTCATCATGTCCGCCACACGCATCCGCACGTTGGAAGCCTGCTTGGACGAGGCGACCACCTGGAGGTGCTCCGCCATAATGCCCCGGAGCTTGCCGTCGTCCCACAGGACAAACACCCGGCCATCCAGGTGCGTTGCGTCCCCCATCGCCGTCCTCACGGTGACGATGGTGCCTACCACGCCCTTCTCAGGAACGTCGTCGTAAGTCAGAAGCGACCCCAGGTCCGAGACGAAGGAGACCCGTATCCCGGCCTCCTTGGGGAGGTCCTCGGCCCTCTTGGCCCGACCCTTCTCCGTCAGGTCACGCAGGGTCACCCCAGCGGCCTTGCCACCCAGGAACTCATCCACGGTGGGGTTCCCGAATTGCACGTCTGTCACATCCCATTCGCTCATGGTCACATCCTCAAAGCTGCCCACGCCACGCCCAGAGTTTGGACCGACGTGAAGTTGATCGTGAAGCCCGCCGCCGACTTGGCCGTGATGAACGCCTGCTCGTCGTTCGCAGGAGCGCCGTCCAACTCAAGGCTGACCCTGTAAGTGGAGTTCGGCATGGGGGCGTCAAACAGAACCGCCTGCGTGGCCGTCGCCGTGAAGGCGACGAGCCCGAACAGACAGGACTCGGCCAGCGTTGCGGTGCCGCCAGCGGTCAGGGTGCCCCGTGTGCTGTTCATCAAGGTGACCGCCGCCGACCCCCCAAGGGTGAGATCCCCGAGGTTGCAGGAGGCGAAGTCTACGGAACGGTCGCCGAGTATGGACGTGTCTCCGTCCAGCATCAGCCCACGGGCGACAAAGCTGCCACCGCCGGACAGGTTCACGTTGAGGGGGGTGGCCACAGCGGACGTGATCACGCCGCCCTGCACCTCGTAGACGTCGGGAGCGTTGGCGGGAACCGTCCCGGTCGAGTCGTAGGTCAGGAACAGCCCGGTCAGCCGGGGCGTCTGGAGGAGAACCCGTGAGCAGTTCTCGAACCGTGATCCACCCAAGCCCACCGTCGTAAGGCCGCCACCCTGCACGAACACGTTGTTCATCGAGTCGGCCCAGATGTTGTAGTTGCCCAGCCCGTTGGCCTGCACCTGGGTGTTCACCAGGAAGATGCCCGTGGAGCCCACGTTGGAGCCCGCACCGCCTACGATCCGCACACCCGCATAGTTGGGGTGGGCGTTAGTGATCGTGAGGTCCTGTAGGACGACAAGCCGGGGGATCGTTCCCAGGGCTTCCTGAATGACCATCGTGTGGTACGCCCCGGCACCGCCAGGGGTGGACTCCGCCAGGGAGCGCAACGTGGCCCCCATCCCCATCAGGAACACGGCCTCACGGGCGATGTTGAAGGTCTCATCGTAGATCCCCGGCATGATCAGCACGAAGTAGGGGTTGGTCAGGCTGCACGAGGCGGGGATAGCGTCCAGGGCAGCCTGGACGGTCGTGTAGGCCGCCCCTGCGCCGCTCTTCCCCACCACGAGGGTGTTGGCCACGGACCTGAGCCCTGCCAGTTGGGAAAGGGTAACCCCGCCCGTCAGGAGAGCATCCTTGAAAGCGATAGACCCGTCCGCTGCCCGGTAGATCAACCGGGTCCCGGCGGCACCGGGCTCGATCTGTAGCTGGTCAGCGAGTACGGGATCTTGTGCCATCGTTCAGCCTCAGTCCCAGTTGTAGGTTGCTTCGAGGTGCTTGTAGAGGGCGTCCGATGCCTTTTCACACCCGCCCACCAACTGGAACAGCTTTCGGTCGCCCTTCGTGTTGGGGTCATCCTTGATGGCCATCTTCAAGCCCTCGATCCCGTCACCCATCTCATAGTAGTTCCTACGGATCCCCTGTCCTTCGACGGGCTTCCTGTCCTTCTTGGCCACGGCCTGCTTGAGGGTCGGCCCCCACGCCTGCACCAACTCGTGCTCTGTCATCTCATCACCCCACAAATACGTCGTACCCGACGGTGTAGGACAGCCCCGTCGGCACTGTGAATGGTAGCTCTACGGTGAAGCCTAGCTCCGTCTGACTGGTCACACGGGCCTTGAAGAACCCGCCCTCCGACAAGATGACCCGGTAGGCGTCCGTCTCCATCGCAGTAGCGAAGACGACCGCCTTGGAGAACCCGTCCGCGTCCGTGAAGGTCAGGGTAGCTCCTGTTGTACTCGCCTGTTGGGCGGACACCAACACCACGTAGGTCACGGTCAAAGGAGCAGTCGGGCTTCCGTAAGTGGTAGCCGCCACCGCATCAAACCCGGTCGTAGTCTTGCTCTCCGTTGTCAGGACGGTGCCATCCGGTGTCGTATACACGACCCGGTAGTTCGTGTTGTTCAGTACTCCGGCAGCGATAGTCGCCGACTGGCTGGTCTGTCCAGTAAAGGTCAGTGTGCCACTGTCGACTTGCGTTTCCAAAACCATCTGCTCCACCAGGGCCTTGGCCTCATCTATGGCTTCTAACACAGCATCCGGAATCGTACAGGTAGCCCCACGGGGCCCTCTGACATTCTGGACGGTAATGAGTCCCTGTGCGTCCACCACGATGACAAAGGTGTACGTCTCCGATCCCGAAGTGATCGAGTAAGTGAACGTGGACTCTTGCCGTGCTACAGCCACAAGGTTCCCCTACAGGTTATCCGGCCAGAACCGGAAGACTCGGTCTAACCAATGTGCGATCTTCTGCGGGGAGAACCTGAGAAGTCCCTTCCCCTTACCATCCACGTAGTACCGGAAGAGCCCGTTCTCAGGGTACAGGGTAAGGACATGACCTGAAGGGTGCTCCATCTTGAGATGAGCGAAACGAGAATCAGGTTTCCCAATAATCCTGAGATGCTGTGCTGTCCGGGAGGGGATCTGATCGTGAAGCTCCAACACAGCGTCGTACTCAGGAGTCCTTTTCTTGAAACCGTACTTCCTAAGGAGCGGTACGATGTACTTTCTTGTTCCGGGGTTCTCCTGTGCCACCTTCTGTAGGCCCTGCCAAAGCGTCTGCATCACCACACTCCCGTCGTGTCAAAGCCTCGCTTCTCGAACCAAGCGGCCAGCTTGACAAGGTTTTCTCTGTCCTTGGACCACAGTTCGATGGAGTCGAAGTGCTCCTTGATCCCCAGGTCCCCGATGGCGGGCACGTCCTGCATGGCCACACGGGAATCCCGGAAAGACCGCAAGAGGCTTGGGAGGTTCTTGATCTCCCGTGTACCCAACAGAACCTTGACCCGGTACTCTGGTTCAGCAACCCGGGCAACCCAACGGCGGGCCACAGAACGGGCCACCACCACATGCTTGTCCGGCTTCTGCGTCTTTTTGGCCATGATGAGCCCTCCAAACGCCCTACCACCCGGCTCTCATAGGCCGACTACCGACGAGAGCCCCTGTGGCTATGTCACGACGTGTGAGACCTTGTCGTCCCAGACGGGGCGCTGAACCTCCCGCAGGATGTTCAGGTTCTCTGAGATGTACCGGAAGAGGGTAGCGTAGTGCAGGAACTTGGGACTGGACTCCATGCGGGTCACGGACCTGAGGAAGCGGTGCCTCACCAGGCCCTGACTGACCCCCAGGATCTTGGCGACCTCAGACTGGCAGGTCGTCTTCCACATCAGGATCATGATCCTCACGTCCAGCGGGTCTGCCAGGAACCCCGCCAGGTCCGCCTCCATCTCATCCTCCTCCGCTTTGGGGAGGTACAGAAGGAACCGGATGCGCTCCGTAGCCCTCTTCAGGCGGTAGCAGACGGTAGGCTGTGACACGTTGAATATGTCGGCGATGTCCGTCTGCCGGAGCTTGTGGAAGTAGTACAACTCAACGAAGTCAGCCTCACGGGGCGGCAGGTCCTCCAGGATGCCCTGGATCTGTCCGATCTGCTCAATGTCGTCGTCGGTGGGTTCGGTGAACACGGAGTCCATGAAAGCGAGGCTGTCCTCATTGGCGAACCGGGCTTCCATCTCCGCTGGGTCTACTGGGTAGTGTCCTGACCAACCTGCACTCATGGGCGTACCTCCGCTCTTGTCGTCACAGCCCAAACAGCGCAATCGGTCATGGTCCTCATAGGTTGCCATTTTCTCCCGCCACATCCTCTGGCTCGTCGTACACCTCTAGGAACACGAGGGGGATGTCAGCGATGATCTTCAGCGACCGGAGGTGGATACGAACGAAGGCAGAGTCCTGTTCAATCCCGGTCACATCCCCGACCAGCGTCTTGTACTTCCCTTCCCGGACACGGACTCGATCCGCGGCCCGGATGTCTGCGGATACCTTGGCTCGTAGCTGGCTCCGCCATTCTTCGATCTTGCTATTGGGGATGGTGCTGAGTGTTCGGATCTTGTGGGGGCCGGTACGGACGGAAACAACGGAGGCGACGTAGGGCCTATCCTCCAGTGCGTAATAGGACGTCTCCGGCAATCCACTAGCCACAAAGGCGTACTCGTCCATCAGGACGGTCAGGACTACGATCTCGGTGCCTTTGCGGTAGATTTCGGCGGGAACGAAAACGGGATGATCTTCAGGGGCGTGGAGGTCTTTGCGGAGGGCTTCCTCTAGGGAGCCATCTTCAACTTTGGCTTCCCCCTGATGGGTCAGTTCGACCGCGATCCATGTTAGGGCGTCCCGTTGATCCACGCTCCTGCCCGCCTCTCAAATCACGAATATGCAGCGCAAGAAGGTGGCAAAATTGGCCCGGGTCTAAGTCGGTAGGTCCTGCCAGAGAAGTTCCAGAACTTTCGGGCACTGGAACTTTCATGCCGACGGCCCGGTCATCTGTGAGGATGTGGCTACCCAAGTTCTTAGGCGCGGTCACTTCCACACGACTTAGAGTACCCGCAACAGGGGGAAGTTTCGACGGGGAAGTTGGCGGAACCGGGGAAGACGGTTCGGATCCTTCCCCTTCCTCTGACCCTTCCCCCAATGTCGTAGAGTTCCCTGCGGGAGTTCTCTCCGTGGCTGTATCTCCAATTGGAGCATGCTGTCCTATTGGAGCAACCGGCACCTGAACGACCGGCATCACCACTCCGCCGTGGTGCAGCGACGCCAGGTCACAGAACAACATCGCAGGGGTCGGGCGTGCCGGACGGGTTGCGAAGCGCTCCACCCACCCGAGAAGGGCTACCTGCCGGGAGTCCCCCAACGCCTTGATCCGGCTGAAGTCCCAGTACGACGTGGTCTTCATGGCCCCGATGTGGACCTGATAGGCCAGCATCGCTACTTCGGCCAGCTTCCCGTACACCGTCACAGGGGAGCCCTGCTCCATCGCCCGCTTGGATGCCTCAAGAGTACCGGGGAGGTCACGGCCCAGCCCCTCCAGAATGTCGAGGTACGCCGTGTGGGTGTCCAGGTGCAGGAAGGACGCCACGTTCTCGTGGTTGACCGCCCCCAGCATGGAGATGCCCTCGACCGCCTTGAGACAGTCCCGGATATGGCACTCGGTCACCTCAGCGATCAGCTTGAGGGACTCCACCTCGTACTCGATGCTCTCCTGTTCACACACGTAGGCCAGCCGCTCCGAGATCTTGGTCGGGCCGACTGGCTGAATGATGAACGGAGGGGCACACCGGGACAGGACAGTCTCCCGCATCTTCTCCGGCTCAGTCGTGCAGAAGATACAGACCAGGAGCTTGTCGCCCCCACCGGGGACGTTCTCCTCCAGGGGCTTGAGCAGGGCGTCCAGGGCCTCACGGCTCAACTGGTGGGCCTCGTCGAACAGGTAGATGCGCCGCTTGCCACTGATCGTGCTGTACTGAAGCTCGTCCGTGATCTTCTGGATCTCGGCCTTGCCTGAGTTCGTGGCGGCGTCCACCTCAACGAAGTCCAGCGTAACACCCGTCTCCAACATGGTCTTGCACGAGTGGCACTGGTCACAGGGGTCACCCTGTTCCGTAGGGCTCTCGCACAGGAGCGACCGTACTAGGATACGTCCGAGGGTTGTCTTGCCAGACCCGTAAGGCCCAGCGAACAGATAGGATTGCCGCAACCCGGCCCCACGGGCGATGAAGCTCCGCAGGATCCGGGTGGTAGCGCCTTGCCCCAATACGTCGTCGAAGGACCGGGGCCGGTATTTCGTGTCGAAGCTCATACCACCCCTACTCGAAGGAGGCTTGTGTCAGGGCTAGTCCCCGAACAACTCTTGCATGACGCCGTCGCTGGCCGGTGCCCCACTGGTGCGCCAGAACCCGTGTCGGCGAATCTCGTCCTCGTAGAACGTGACGTCCGGCGGCTGCACCCAGGTCTTCGTGTTGCCCGTCTGGTCATTCTCCTGGGCACGGCAAGCGCACAGGTGGTGGTCCATCAGGGCCTTCTGCTGTGCCTGCGTCAGGCTCGACCACTCGTCGGCGGCGAGGGTGATGACGAACTTGTACTTCTTGTCCGCCACGAGGGCGAGCAACGGGGCGGCCTTGGCGGTCTTCCCCAGGATCTTGGTGCCGTCCACTTCGGACGCCTTCTCCTTGAACACGATGAGGATCTCGTCATCGTGCATCGCCAGGTCCGGGTGGTGATGGGCGATGATGTCCCGCATCGTGTTGTATACGTCGTCTCCAGCAACCCACAGATCAGCCATGTCGTCCTCCTAGATGGCGAAAGCGGCCCTCACGGACTCGACCCCGCCTTGGTCCCACAGATCTCCGGGATCCTTTCCCCCACTAAAGGGGACGTCCCTGCTTTTCAATCCTACCCGCTGGAGAGCATCGAGTGCCCCCATGCGGCGTTTTCCTTCTTTCGTTTCGTACCCGAAGGTGGCCTTCAAGCCAGTCTCGTCCCGGTCATAGACCATGTGGACCCAGCCCTTGCAGTAGCGCCGCAAGAACTCGAGGTGCCACTTGGACAACTTGGCCCGAACGGTTGCCAGTACGGCGTCCGTCTCCGGGATGGCCCACTCCAGAGGGTACAAGTCAAACTGCCCCTCAACGATCCAGACGTCGCCCCCAGCCCAGATCTTCGGGAGCGCACGGCGCATCCCAATAAAGAACGGGTTCCAGACGGCCTCTGGTAGCCTGTAGTCCCTGATGTACTTCCGTTGGGTGTTGCGTACCTCAAACCCGATGATCGTGCCCCTGGGGGACCACACGGGGCACACAGCGTATCCAGTGAACCGTTCCCCAAACCGGCCTGCCATTTCACGGAAGGCCGGGTCAGGCGAGGGCTCTTCCAGCCGTTGCCACGTCACGATGCCGTCGGACTCAATGGATTCCTGCTTGGCTCCTCGGCCCAGGAGATACCCTTCCACATCCTCGGTGAGGGTGCATTGGCCCAAGACCTCGGACAGCCAACTCATTCGGCACGGGCTTCATGCTGTACAGGGTCCGTCACCTTCCTGCCCCGTGCGATGCCGATCCCACGACTGGCGTTGTGGAGAACCATGATCACGGTCGTCGGGTCGACGTGCCCCAGTGTCCCCACGAAGTTCCTGTCTACGGGGAGGGCAAGGACGGTGTTGTCCGGGAGCCACGAGCTTGGGCGCATGGGGACGTTGAAGGCGTCCTCCTTGTCCAGCCACTTGGGGCGCTTGTACGCTTTGGAACCCTTCTTCTTCACCCGAACGCTGGGAACGAGGATCTCGATGTCCTCGATGCCGTAGTACTCCAAGTGATGAATGGCGGCCCAGACCCCCTCCTCGGTGAACGGGTGGACGTTGCCCCACTCGTCCCTACTGCCTCTGGCCTCTACCAGTTCCAGCACGTCCTTGAACACCCGTCCGGGCGTCTTGATCTTACGGACGGCAGCCTTGACGATGTTGCCGGGGTGCGGTTCCTCGATCCACATGTACGAAGTTGAGGAGGACACCAGGTAGGGGGCGGTGTCCGGGGACACGGGAACCTCTACCACCAGCGGTTGCGCGCCCTTCTTCTGTAGGGCCTTCGGTTGAAACCGAAGGACTTCCAACAGGTTGCTCATCAGTCCTCCACGGCGTCTTCGATCTCCCCGTAGTTCGGACCCTCTTCCAGCACCCACATCAGGGCGGCAGCGTCAGGGAACTCCGCAGCGATCAGTGCCAAGTTACCCGACTCCAGTGTCGAACGGAACTCGGCTCTCACGTCCTCTCTACCCCGTCGGGGCTCCCAGAAAGGACATCGCTTGGCCTGCTCGATGCCACAGCCCTTGATCCTTTCGTCACAGGGAACAGCCCGTGGCTTGCCCTCCAGCACGTAGAAGCACATCCCGATCTCGTCACCGGGACGGCCCAGATCGAAACTGTGGTTGTGCAGGCACGTCCTGGGGCGTCGCCGGAGCACGTCCTTGAGGCGTCGTTGAAGGTGCCGAACGAGCACCTGCTTGAGCTTCTGGCTTACAGTAGAGGAGTCTCTCATCGGGTCTCCTCGAAACGGGCCGCCCCGTTCGTCTTCTTGATGCGGTACGCCTTGTCTGCGGCCTCTACGAGGGCCGGGTTGTGCGTAACCAGCAGGATGTCCATGCCCAACCGGGCACACAACGTCCGCAAGAAGTTCCCCATGTTGGCGACGTAGTTGCCGTCAAACGCCGGGAGGGCCTCATCCAACAGCAAGGCGGGCCGAAGCCCACGCCGCAGGACAATGATGATCCTCAACAGGATGGACTGAACGGTCGTGACAGCACCGCCGAAGGCGTCGTTGCCCAGCCCCTCGACCTCCGAACCGTCCGGGTTCTTCTGGCACGTCACGAGATTGACGGCCACCTTCCCCCGCTCAACCGCCACCTCCGCCTTGACCCGAAGGTCTTGGTCGGTGAACACCGCCTGCAATCCCTCTGTGAGGAGGCGTTCCACGGCTTTGACGCCGACGGTGACTTCCTCATCAATGAGCTTGCGGACGTAGGCGGCGGTCAAGTCTAGGAGGGTCTCCTCCCGTTCAAGGAGCTTGACCCGGGCCTTGGTGTCCCGCAAATCGGTCTCAACCGACTCACGTCGGCCAACCGCACGGGAAACCTTATCCCGGAGATCCTCTGTGGAGGGAATGGACAGCATGAGAACTCCTTACTGGAGCCACGCCAGCACGGTCACGTAGGTGTCGCCCTCGTCCGTGCCGTCCTCGCTGGCGAAGCGCACGTCCTCGATCCGGGTGTACCCACGCTTCCCGCGGGGGTTGATCCCGAAGCGGATGGTGTCGTTGTTCCACAGCGAGAAGAACCGGGTCAGGCCCGTGCTGGGGAGCAGGAAACCGTCGTCGGGCATCGGGTCGGGGGCCTTCTCACCGTCGGCCACCTCCTGCTTACCCTGTTCCGTGCAGGGGATGGTCCGGGCCGTCCGCTTGCCGGTGGCGTCAAGCATCGAAACCTCGATGCTGTCATCGACGGGCTTGAGCAGGATGCGGATGTCTTCCTTGTCCGCCGCCGCCTTCATGATCGACATCGCCCGCTT
>Ga0257119_1000250_pt1 | contig 57783 bp, 47 predicted proteins | sample SI112_200mmetaG_FD_190179 | JGI IMG/M metagenome (GOLD analysis project Ga0257119, IMG submission 190179) | Marine microbial communities from Saanich Inlet, British Columbia, Canada - SI112_200m | ecosystem: Environmental > Aquatic > Marine > Inlet | place: Canada: British Columbia | collected... | reverse complement strand
TATTAGAGACCGTGGACAAGAAGTGGTTGATCGAGGTCGTGAACGACTAGAAGAGACAGCAGAAGGAGTACGCGAGCGAGCATCTGATATTAGAGACCGTGGACAAGAAGTGGTTGATCGAGGTCGTGAACGACTAGAAGAAGACGTAGAGGAAAATGGTAGTAGTGATGTCGTCGTTCAAGGGCTAGGCCAAATTGGATCACAAAATGCGGAAGACTTCTATAAAAACGATTGGTCAAAATGGCTACAAGAACTAGAGGGGGCAGAATAATAAAAAAAAGCTGTTTTTCAAATATATGGCCCCGTGTTTCGGGGCCATATATATTGCTGGTTTATTTTTTGAGGTATACACTTGTTAATTGTCCGTCACGGTACCTAATAAAATGTTCAAAAATCGCCCCAAACAAAAGTAACAAGCCAAACGATGAACATAAAAGCAACAATACAAAAGTTTCATTACGGAATAAGCTGGAATGGTTTTTTGTACGTTATACAAAAAATTGCATACACAGCGCTTTCTTTTATACTTTTTAAGCAATTTTCCATTCAAGATTTTTCATTGTGGGCCAACAGTAACAGCTTTATTTTTATAACCTTGTTGTGGCTCGACTTTGGACTACGCAAATCAATACCAAGGTACAGCCCGGTGTTCCAAAAATACACTCCAACAATGAAAAAATTTCTTCGGTGGGTAATTTCACTTCAAATAACCATTCTTATATGCGCAGCTATAATTTTAAAGCCTGCGCTCTTGTTTTGCGCAAAACTGATAAACCTATGCCCATCACCAACTCTTGCGAGCATAATTCTTATTTTGTTTGTTATCGAAGGAACTGTAATCCTTCTACAAATTGTTTTTCACTCTCATTTTTGGCAAAAACAATTTAATCTCATTTATTCTGCGGGAATTCTTTTAAGCAACTCTCTTAGTATCGCTCTTGTACTATATTCAAATAATAAACCGAATTTACTAGAATATCTTTTTGTTATAAAAGTCATATCTGGCACTTGTGTCATAATAGCTGCTGCATACACTCTACTTAGACTATACAAGAACGAATCTATCTCAACAGAAAAGCCCATAAACACAAAGGAAAACATTCATGCGTTTATAAAGCATTCAGCCATTATGTGGACAAGTACAAATTTAAAAAGTCTCTCGACTCGCAATATCGTTGTCCCCATTTTCACGTATGCCTTGGGGCCATGGTACGCAAACATATTTAAGGTCGCAAATGACGGGGCCATTCTGTTTTATAGAACAATTTTAAAAACGATCGGAACAACCGACACTTCGTTGCTCACTTACTTCGAAACCGACTCTTTTAAGAAAAAACATTTGGGCATTGCTTTTAAAAAGCTAGTACGTCAAGTAACAATACTAGCTATTCCGTTATTCGTGGTAATGATGTCAATCGGTTTTTGTTATTTTGACAGCTTAGAAAATTCATTCACATTCAAATTATTTGTAATAATGGCCACAGGGTGTTTACTGGATCTTATATTTTCTCCTTACGAGAGAATACTTGAAGTAAAGCAGAACTATTCAAAGCTTGCTATAGCCTATTTGCCACACATCGTTATCGTAGGCGCACTTATATGGACAAAAACAATAACGTACATGGGTTTGGTTGGCTCTGTCATTGTAATACATTGCGTACGATTGGTAAGTCTTTATATAATGGCTTGTTTTGTAAAAAAAATGTACGGATTCAGAATGTCTTAATGGCTCGAGCCTCGCTCAGTTTTCCCCATCCAAGCTTCAATTAAAAACTTCATGTAACACCTCAACGGCACGGAACAAGAATCTGCAAAATGGAAAGGAAAAGAGAGCGAGGGGAGTGCGAATCAAGTTAAATAAATAGTCCAAAAAAATTTGAAAGAATGGAAAATATGCAAAAGAGGTTGCAAAGAGGCTTTCATAATAAAGGATTATGCGACTTAAATAAGCGCAAAACTACATAACATAAAATAAGCCCGGTTTGGGCTTAACATATTGGCCTATTATGCGACATTATAATTACTCAGCTTGTCTATAACTTCCAAAAGAACTTAGCAATTCCACGCGTTCTTCCAATATATTTAGGATAAGTTTGGTATATTGCCTACCAAGCTATATGTTTTTGTCCGTTAATGCGAAACAAAAACATCTTCAATCTCGTGTTGGAAACGGCAAAGAAACGCAACAACTAATCTGCGCGCAAAACAACAGGCTAGAAAGTCAAAGCAAGAAAGCCCCATGGCAAGATCTAACAAAACAGGCTAAAATTACTTTAGTTTGGAATTGACATAAATATTGATATGGATGTACACTAATTTTAATGATTATAATTTGTATTTTAAAAAACGTAAAAGAAAAGGAATTATTATGGCAAAAATAATCGGGATTGATTTAGGAACAACAAACTCAGTTGTGTCGTTTATGGAAGGTGGAACAGCCAAGGTCATTCCAAACAAAGAAGGCGGAAATACAACCCCTTCTGTCGTTGCCTATACCAAAGACGGAAAAAGACTTGTTGGAACACTTGCAAAGCGTCAAGCAGTAACAAACCCAGAAAACACAATCTTCTCTTCAAAAAGATTTATTGGACAAAAATATTCTGAAATTAAAAATGAACTAGACAGGTATTCTTTCAAATTAGTAGGACGATCAAATGGGGATGTTGCATTTGAAGTCCAAGGAAAAGAATACACCCCACAAGAAATATCGGCCGCAATATTAAGCCAACTTAAGCAGGTCGCCGAAGATTACATCGGTGAAAAAATTACACAAGCAGTTATAACAGTTCCCGCATACTTTAATGACTCACAAAGACAAGCGACAAAAGATGCCGGGCAAATTGCTGGTCTTGATGTAAAACGAATTATAAACGAACCAACAGCAGCCGCCCTTTCATACGGTGTTGATAAGAAAAAAAGTGGAACAATCGCTGTTTTTGATTTTGGTGGTGGAACATTTGATATTTCTATCTTAGAGGTTCACGACGGTGTTGTTGAAGTAAAATCAACAAACGGAGATACTCAACTTGGTGGTGACGACATTGACCAAAAGCTTGTTGATTACATAATAAGCGACTTTAAAAAAGAACAAGGTCTTGATCTACAAAAAGATAAAATGGCTCTTCAAAGGCTCAGAGAAGCTTCTGAAAAAGCAAAAAAAGAACTTTCTACAATAGAAGAAACAGAAATTAATCTTCCGTACATAACAGCTGATGCATCAGGGCCCAAACACCTATCAATGAAAATTTCTAGATCTAAGCTAGAGTCCCTTTGTTCTGACATTTTTGACAGGCTGTTAAAACCTTGCCAAAAAGCATTAAAAGACGCAGACCTTAGTGTAGACAAGATTGACGAAGTAATTCTTGTTGGTGGCTCAATACGTATGCCAAAGATTCAACAACTTGTTAAAGAATTCTTCAAAAAAGAACCATCCAAATCTGTAAATCCCGACGAAGTTGTATCTCTTGGTGCAGCAATTCAAGGTGGTGTTTTGGCTGGAGATGTAACCGACGTTCTATTGCTTGATGTTACTCCACTTTCATTGGGGATTGAAACAATGGGTGGCATAACAACTCGTCTTATTGAAAGAAATACAACAATTCCAACCCAAAAATCACAAACCTTCTCAACAGCTGAAAGCAATCAAACGGCTGTGGACATAAGAGTCCTACAAGGAGAACGTGAAATGGCAAAGGACAACAAGCTTCTTGGCCAATTTAAACTTGATGGCATCGCACCTGCACCTCGTGGCGTTCCTCAAATTGAGGTTACTTTCGATATTGATGCCAATGGTATTGTTCATGTTTCTGCAAAAGACAAGGGAACAGGCAAAGAACAAAAAATTACAATCTCAAATAGTGGCGGCCTTTCTAAAGAAGATATCGACAACATGGTAAAAAATGCCAAAGAGCACGAAGAAGAAGACAAAAAGCTTAGAGATGTCATTGAAAAAAGAAATCGCCTTGACGGATTTATCTTGGAAGTTGAAAAACAAATAAAAGAAAACAAAGAAAAGCTTGGAGAAGATGATATTAAAAAAGTCGAAGAAGCTATAGAGAAAGCAAAAAAAGACCTAAAGGAACATGAAAATAATGCCGAGGGTCTACAAAAAGCAACAGACGAGCTTCAAGAGGCTGCACAAATAATCGGGCAAAAAATATATCAACAGCAAAATGCACAACAAAAACCTGAAGAAGCTGGCCCAAAGGAAAACAACGATAAAGAAAAATCCGATGATAAAAAATCTGACGAAGATACAATTGATGCTGAAGTCTCTGACGACGAATAAATAATATTCAAATTAACATGTTAACGAGCCCCCGCTATTCGCGGGGGCTTTTTATTTTCACAAACCAAGCCCTGGGGCTCCCGGCCCAACAGGCGGAGAAGTGGTAGGCCCCGATCCTGTGATTGCTGTTTGCGCACCTTGCAGCGCCTGTTGTTTTTTATAGTAATCACGCATTAATGGTGATTCTTTAATCTCTTGCCTCATACTCTCAAGCTGTTTCCTGGCCGCCTCAAGCGCAGCGCCCTCCTTTGCACCACCAGTTAAAACAAACGCCTCGCCAAATTCCTTTTCTAGGCGAGCAATATTTGCAATTTGATCGGACAAACCTCTGTCTTGTATCATCCTTTCAATAGATGCACGGTCTTTTGCCAGCGAAGTCGCTAGGCTAATTGTGTCAGCCTGAATTTCTTCGCGCAATCTGCCAGCTTCCACAGCTTTTCCAGGCTGCGATGAAAGATCTGTCAAGTCCTTCACCTTAACGTCAATGGCTGCTGCAATTCTTGGCTCTGTTCCAGAAGTCCACCAAACCCTTGCACCCTCTGCAATTCCCTTTGCCTGAATACAATCGTAAAGACTTCTTGTCCCTGCAATAAGACCCATGGACTGAGGATCAGTAGATCCACTTGGGTACAACTCTGATGTGGAATGATAATTTTCTCCAAACGGATGTGCATCCTCCAAAACTCGCGATGCCAACGAATCAACCTGATCCAAGGAAGTTCTATCCATAAAACGATTACCAACTGATCCATCTGCCCCTATTTCGGCCAAGGTTTTGGCCGTTTGGACAAGCTGTGTAACTTGTTCTTTTACGTCAACACCTGTATCAGCCAAATCAGACAACCTCTGCACCTCTGTTGCCATACTATCTGAGAATGATTTAAATAACTCTGTAAACTGCGCTTCCTCGTCAGAGGTTAAGCCACTTCTAAGACCTTCATCTAGCATCACCTTTGCATCATCTGCAACACGAATCTTTGATGCAAAATCAACACTCGGGTCGGACATTCCAGACTGGCTTGAACGCAATACTTCTGTCCTCCAAGAAGGACTCTTTGCCCGCCCTGACCACTCTATTAAAATAGCATCTCCACCAAACCCAGTATCTCTATCCATACACATTGAAAAAGCTCTTCTAGCTTCAGAAATAGATTGAACGTCAAAATCACCAGGCAAAGAATTTAAGGCTTCCGCTCTTGCAACAGCATCTCCCTCATTATGCCAATACCTATGCCAAGCCTCTTTGGCCGCATGCTCACCAAGCATATTCATAACATTCCTTGCCGCCCGAGACAACTCAGCAGCAGTGCTCTGATCCTCCTTGGAAACGTCATCAGAATGTCTTTTTTCATAATAATAATATTCTTCTAAAAGATGCGCTTGCTCAGCTGTGAGGTCTTCAAAGCTTTTTAGACTTCTTATCTCGCGCAGTTTCGCCTTCATCTCTAGAGTCATCTCTCCATCTTCCCCAACCCAATCTTTAGGAACAAAATCTCCAGGCTCACCCTTTGGCAAGCCTTCAACCATTGCCTGCATTCTCTGCTTTATTGCGCTTATGTCAGACGACTTATCAAGGCCCAATTCATTGGCTACAGTTGCTTGATACTTTTCCGCAAATGAATCATAACCATGGTAATTTAAAAAACCCTCTATCTTTGCAAGAGGATCCAAGCCGCGGAGCGGATACCTTACAAAAGAAGAATCAGCAACAGCATCCAGTTGATCTCTCAATTCCAAAAATGTATTAATATCATCAAAAGTCGCTTTACCTGTTTTCATTTTTTCCAAAATATCGTTCATTTTGTCATGCATGCTCCTCACATGCTCTAGAAGCTCCCCAAAAGACTTGCCCTTGACAACAACTCCCTGAATATACTCTTTAAAGCCATCATACGAAACGTCTTTATAATACAGCATCTCGATCGGGTTATCCACAACATAAGTTTCTAATTCACTCATTGTTTTACCACTTGGGTCACCAACAAACTCACGGAACTGTTCTGCCGTAAGATCTCTAAAGTCCATCTTACGACCACTAATAGGACCAGTTTCTACAGCTTCTTGCGCCGCCTTTTTTGCCACAAAGTCCGCTTTCATTATTGCATCAACATCACCACTTTGTACAAACTTAGTTAATTTTTGAAGTGAACCTGTTGTGTCAGCACCTCTTTCGCCAAGCCGCTTTGTAATTGCATCGTAACGATCAATAACATCCTGTATTTCACGCATGGCAAGATCCATTTCAACTCTTTCACCCACATCTCCTGCGGTTAAAACCTCCCCTTCTTCTGTAATTGCATATTTTTTGGCAATTACACTTCCGCCGTCCGAAACAACTTCCGCCATTGTCTTGAGAGCTTGTGTAAGCTGCTGTACCTCGCTCTGGCTGTCATTGCCTCTTGTAAGCCTTCCCCACAAAGAATCCTTAACCTTGTCAAACTGTCCCATAGCCTTGTCAATTGCATCAACAGCCTTTTTAAACAAATCGTGATTAGTCGGATCACCCTGAAACTGAGCGGCATATCTATTTGCTGCCTCTTGGAATTTTTTGCCCGCTTGATATGGATTTCCACTATCAGCAAGTTTTTGAGCCGCATCAACAGCTGCATCAGCTTCGGCCAGAATAGCCTCAGGTGAATCTGGATCTACAACAGGAATGTCTCCTGGAGCATCTGTTCCCGACTGCCCCTGGTCTACTCCTGACTCACCTGACAAAGTTGGATCAACAGGAATATCTGGCTGTTTTAAAGCTCCGTCACCAGAGTCTGTTCCACCCGATCCTTGAGCTGGATCAACAGAGATATCTGGCTGAAGCACACCATCGCCAGATTCTACACCATTTGATCCTTCAGAAATGTCAGGCAAAGTTGATGCTGGAGACTGATCCGACGGAAGTCCCGAGCCATCTGCCCCAGAAATGCCACCAGGAAGTCCAGTTTCTGGTGGTTGGCCTCCTGGAAGATCTTGTCCTGTTCCAATGTCACCAGGCTCAGGTTGACCATCTGGAAGGCCGTCTAAGCCACCCTCATGCGTGGGTAATCCACGAGAACCAGACAAACCACCCTCTGACCCTTCAGAAGCTCCAGGTCCTTCAGCAACCAATTGACCGAACAAAAGAAAAATGAATAAAAAAATTGAAAAGCGTTTCACTCTATCTCCTTTATAAAAATAAATTAACTACCAATTTTTATGAATCATACAAATCTGAAAAAAAAATTGCAATAATTCTAAAAACACCAAAAACAAAATAAAAAATTCCACAACCACAACAAATAAGCTAAATTAATATATGTAGGATCAAAAAAGTCTTTTTTACTAATCAAAAACAAAGAAAAAAATAATGGCAATACAGGCAGGAATTGTTGGACTTCCAAACGTAGGAAAATCAACCCTTTTTAATGCACTGACAAAATCATCTATTCCAGCAGAAAATTATCCATTTTGCACAATTGAACCAAACACCGCAATTACAAATGTTCCAGATAAAAGAACAGAAAAGCTAAAACAAATATATAATTCTCAAAAAACAGTACCAGCAACCGTTACATTTGTAGACATTGCAGGACTTGTAAAAGGTGCCTCTGAGGGTGAAGGTCTTGGCAATAAATTTCTTAGCCACATTCGCGAAGTTGACCTGATAATCCACGTACTTAGATGCTTTGAAAATGACAATATACACCATCAAGAAAGTCAAATTGATCCAATTAAAGATTTTGAAACTATTCTTACAGAGCTAATGCTAAAAGACATAGAATCTGTTCAAAACCGACTTGAAAAATTAGAAAACCTGTTAAAATCAGCTAGGCACAATAGCCCACAACAGGTAAAACAAATGGAAGAAGAGCAAGTTTTATTAAAAAATATTTTGGATGCTCTTGGTAATCTAGACCACAAAAAAGTTCACAACCTTCTTGAAAAGGGCAAAGGAACTGAGGCATTCTTACTCTCAGAAAAAAAATTTATTGTTGTTGCAAATGTATCAGAGATTGAACTTGAAAACCATGAATACGAAAGCAACCAACACTACAAAAAATTAATCGATAAATTCGGCAAAGATTTTGTAATTCCTCTTTGTGTAAAAACAGAACATGAACTTTCACAAATGCCAGAAGAAGAGGTTGATGAAATGATGCAGATGCTAAATATAAAACAAAGAAGCATCGATACAGTCATACAAAAAACATATCAAAACCTTGGACTAATTTCATTTTTCACCTGTGGCCCAAAAGAAATTCACGAATGGTCTGTGATCAAAGGGAAAAATATTAGACAAGCCGCCGGAGAAATTCACTCTGACATGGAACGTGGTTTTATATGTGCAGAGGTATTTAATGATACCGATCTTTTTGAACATGGATCTGAGCAAAAACTTAGAGATATCGGCAAAATTCGTACTGAAGGGCAAGACTACATTGTTCAAGATGGCGACATTGTATTTATTAAATTCAACGTTTAGATAATTGCCCGTTCGAAGATACCCATTCGATGCGTCCTGCGGACTTACTCAGGGCGAACGGGAGCTTTAACTTCTGTATAATTTTATACTTTCACACAAACATACTTTACCATCCGTTTGTCCTGAGCAACGTCGAGGGATATATTCGAACGGATAATAATTCAATCCTTACCACCCGTTCACACTGAGCTAAATGAGCAATAGCCCTGAACGAGGCATAATGCCAAGTCGAATGGGATGTATACGAACACATAACAAAGCTTCCCCGGCCATTCAAAGATACCCTTTCGATGTGCCCTGCGGACTTACTCAGGGCGAACGGGAGCTTTAACTTCTGTATAATTTTATATTTTCACACAAGCACACTTTACCATCCGTTTGTCCTGAACAACGTCGAGGGATATATTCGAACGGATAATAATTCAATCCTTACCACCCGTTCACACTGAGCTAAATGAGCAATAGCCCTGAACAAGGCATAATGCCAAGTCGAATGGGATGTATACGAACACATAACAAAGCTTCCCCGGCCATTCGAAGATACCCTTTCGATGTGCCCTGCGGACTTACTCAGGGCGAACGGCCATGATAATTTATTTTAGCAGAAAGTTCGTCCCCCGTTCGTGCTGAGTGGAGTGAGCATTTGCGAACGAAATCGAATGCATACGAACGAGTATAGATGCATACGAACAATTAATAATTATAATCTATCAAACTTGCTTGCTATTCGTTCTTAGCGTAACAAACCGAGCCAAACTACATGCATACAAACGCAATTAATCAACTCCAATATTCATTCCTGAAGGGCCAGGGGGGCCTGAAGCATCGGGCTGGACTGCCCCTAGACTACCATTTGTTGAATCAGTTGGAGAATCCTGCGAATCTGTATCCGTTAAACCATCAGAGCCAGATTGACCCTGCCCTGGTTGGTCACTATTTAACGGTGTAGGCAAATCTCCAGACAAAACACCTGAAGCTTGCAATAAAGCCTTTCTTTTTGCAACATCAGCAGGAGTATCTTTTAACCCTTCAAGGACAGCAACCATCTGCTTTTTCCTGTTGTACAGGTCCGAAACAGGAACAAGCAAACTGGAATAATCCTTAGCGTTTGGGTCTTTTAAGCCGTTATATATGTTAAGAAAGTCCAGCAACATAATTGCATTCATATTAGAAAGACTCTTAAAATATGGCTTCTTAGTTGCATTATACTTATCTGCAAATCGCTTTTGCATGCTTAACAAACTTGTATTCAGCTCAAATAATACATCAGAAATTTTACTGTCATTTGCCGCATTTTTTTCGTTTTTATTAACTACATACAATAATGCTCCAATACTTTCATTTATATCCCGCAAATCATCTGCAAATGTTGTGGGAACATAAACAGAAGATTGTGGCGATGATAATGGTTTTTGTGTCGCCTTTGCCCCATTAGAAGAAGCTTCATTTACAATGAAATAACTACATAAACAAAAGCACAACAACAAAAATATTTTTGGTTTCATGTCAATCTCCCCCTTCTATGGGCGCAAAATCTTCAGGTTTTGCAATAACAATACCTCTGGATGTCGCCATTCTACCAAGTCGGTCATATGACTTCTGCAATCCATCCAAAGACTTTCTAAGAGCTTCAAGACTCTGGCTCCTTGTAGACTCCAAATCTAAAGCATTAGACAGAGTTGTTTGTAAACGATCATGACCAGCCGTATACCCAGCAGAAAGTTCACTTCCTGCCTCAAAAATAGCCGATGCCTTACCCTTAACCATCGCCCGTCTTTTCTCTAGTTTTGTTTGTGTAGCAACTTCACTAGACAAACTTTTAACTTTTTGCGTTAACTCTTTTATTGTATTGCTAAGCGTAGATAAAGTTTCCAACTCTGCAGCAGAAAGTCCCTTCTCGTCTTCCATTCTTAACAATTTTTCTCTTGCTAGGTTATTCTTTTTAAGATCTTTTTTTGCCTGTTTTAACTCTGCCTGTTTTTGCGCCAAATCTTCTGGAGATAATTTTTTACCAAGAGCCACGCCATCATCTCCTCTAGAAGCAACAACAGCATCAATTAACCCTATAAGTTCTTCTTGTCGAAGAGAAACATGGGAATGTTGTTCAACAAACTGTTCTCTCTCTTCAATTTTAGCTCTAACCCGGCTTACCTGATCTGTATAATCTGAAACACGTCCCTCTAACGCACTTACTTGTGCCTCTATGTCTGCTATTTTTCTAGCAGCCCTACGCGCAGCACTTTGCATCTGAGCATCAGAAGATCCAGAATTTGAGACCACATCATCGACCACGCCTACAAGACCATCTGCAGACTCTGCCAATTTGGAATATCCCCGTGTTGTTTTATCATCAACAACAGTTCTCGCTACAACATCATCAGAGCTAACCCGCACAGCACCATCTATAAGACTACCCTGTTCCTGAGCCCCATCCTGTGCTGCAGCTTCAACAACCTCTGCCATATCACTTGGAACACCTGCCTCTGAAGGAGAAACCGCTACAACTTCTGTAGAGAGTTCCGAACTACTAGATCCACTTGCAATCTCACTTTTAAGCCTAAAAGCCTCTCTTAACATACTCAAACGCCCGTCAGCCTGTATCAATCGCGCTATAGATTCTCCATGCCTATCTATAAGTCTACCAACAGTATCAAAACCCTCAACCATATCAGCTGAAGAGTGAGCCCCTCCTGAAAGGACCAATAACACTTTGTCACCTAAAAAGGTTTTTACAGCCCTTCTTGTAGCCCAACCCATTTTTTGACCGCCTAAAAAATCATAAAGAGTTTCGTCGCTGTTCTCTATTGTGCATTTAAGCACTCTCCCTGTCCATCCTAAAGCGTCTGCGGCACTTCCTCTTTCTCCAACAGAAGACAAGCGTCTTACAAAGTCAGCCATTGCGTCTTTTACTTTTTGTTGTTTTGCTTTCTTTTCTGCTTTTTTTTGTTTTTTTGCCGCCTTATCTTCATTCGCTTTTGAATGCGCATCTCTTAATGCTTTAAATTTCTCTTTTGCCCAGTCAAACTTTGATCGCCACCAACCCTTTTTTTCTGGTTCCTGGATTTGCCCATCTTGGCCATCTGGACCAAGTGTAACAACTGTTTCAACTGTTTGGCCAGCTCCTTCCATCAATCCTGTTGCATGGTCCCCAAAAGTTGTTTGCGCTGTATCAGAATGCTCTGGCACCAATGGATCTACAATAGTTGATTTAGGTGGAGGAGGAGCAACTCTTTCAATAGCTGTTGAAATTCCATCATATATAGCAGCTTCTTGAGCAGCATCTTCTGCAGCTTTTTTAGCAGCAGCAACCTCTTCTGGTGTTGCATCTTCACCAGCCAAAATATCTTCAACAGCCAAAATATCTTCACCAGCCAAAATATCTTTAATTGCAGGCTTATCCAAAAAGTTATTCATACCTTCTTCAAGGCGTCCAAAGTTTGCGCTTGCTGCTTCTTTTTCCGCACGTGACATAGTCCGCTCACCAGCTTGAACATCAACTACCACTTCACGCATCCTAGTATTATAATCTGCAACAAGAGCTTCTATCTCTGCCTTTGCTGCGGCATGTGCATCTTCCCCTTTTGGTAAAGATGCATATTTTTCTGTTATTGCATCAGCTCTTCCTGAAAGCTGCTCAACTGCAGCCTCTACAAAAGTATCTTTTGCTTCAATCAGCTTAGAAAACAGATCTGAAATTAATAGTTCCAAAGTATCCTGTCTAGATTGAAATTTACTTTGAAGACTTTTTCTTACGCCCATTGAATCATAATCAGAAACAGCTTCTTGCGCTTTTTGAATAAAATCCTGAAGACTTCTGATAGCATCCTGATAGTCTGACATTCCCTCTTCTGTTGGAGGATTTTCTAAATGTTCAGTCAAGTTCGCAACAGCCTCCTCTTGGGTAATAGTTCCTGATAAAATATCCTTGGCTAACTGCTTAGGATCATATGCTTCTGGACCAGTTGGCACAACTTCATCTGGAGCACCACCTACAAGACCTCCTCCTGGAGCAGAACCATCATCACCACCCGTTGATCCTCCACCGTCTACAGGATCTACCGGCCCAACAACTGTAGTATCTCCCCCTTCTGAAAAACCAGGGGCGACTGTTGAATCTGGCGACCCCCCTGTTGGATCTAATGTTACATCAGGTTGTCCTGGCGTATCTACACCTGTTGGCGATAAGTCGCTAAGCCCTACCACCCCAGAACCGTCTGTCGGAACAGGCAAACCATCTGGGCCGACTGGAGTTAATCCTGGGCCAGAATCTACCGATTGTAGCGAATCAGGCAAGCCACCAGACGGGTCTTCAGATTGATCTGGTGACCCATCTAAAGAAGAAGGTTCGCCAGGTGATGAACCATCAAAACCATCCGGGCCTCCTAATATCAAAACTGTTGGTAACAAACAAACACAAACAAGAAAAATTAAAAAATACTTATTATTATAGCCTTTCACGACTCTCTCCTTTTTAAAACCTACAATCCAAGATCCGGACCACCTGGTGGGGTGCCTACACCTGGAGCCTTTGGCGTTGAGGGACCTGCAAGCCCACCGGCTAATCCGGTGTTATCAACGTCGCTACCAACAACTCTCCATAAGTCAACAAGCTGGTCCCGCCAGCCTTTGGCCATGGACAATGCATCGTGCGCAATTTTATAATTTTTGAAAGTATTGTCACTTAATATTCGTGCATTTGCCTGAACAACTTTGTAATAAATTTTTTGCAACATGACTGAAAACATCAAAATATTCTTGTCTCCTGAACTTACTGCATGATCAGTCATTTGACCAGATACATCTCCTATAACATTCGATAAGTTTGTAAGAGCGTTCGATGCTAAGTCTCTGTCCTTTGATGTTAAAAACTTTTTGCCTTTTACTTTGTTTAAGGCCACACAAGCCTTACCAAAATAAAAATTTATCCTGCTTAAAAAGTTGTTTCTCAAATCTTTCCCTAGGGTTTTTGATGTAAAATCTAGTCTTGGCACTGTCTTTGATACCTTAACAGAGGTTAAACTTTCGCATAAAAAAGAATGTAAAAAAAGCACAAAAGCAACAGCCATAATATTAATATTTTTCATATTTTTTGCCTTCATATCAACCTCCTACCGGCTCATCAACAAGCACACCTTGCGCACGACTAAGAAGAGAGTCTATTTTTCCCTGCCTACCAATAAGAACATCTCTATTAGAAGTTATACTTGAAACTGTTCCTCTTGTAATAGCAATTGCATCTCTTTTCTGAGAGGCAACAAAATCTCCAGTTTTTGGCATGGAGGCTATTCCAGCACGAACTGAGCCAACTATCTCCCCAACTGTTGTTCCAGAGTAAATTAGAACCTGCTGGTCCTGAGCACTAATGACATCTTTTTTAAGCTGTATTGCTCTAGATTCTATCGCGGTTCTTTGATCTGGCGTTGCAACTGAAGCCTTTATCTCTTCCTGTTTTGCCTTTATAAACTTTGCTCTCAAGGCCGTTTCTTCTTCTGGTGTTAATGTTTTTAAAATCTGCAGAACTTTTTCGGCAACCTTAGACTCTATATCAGCCAACTCCGATTTGGTTAACGTACTTTGACCAGTATCAGTCTTTTTTTCTGCAATAAGTTGCTGCCTAAATTTTTCTACCTGCGTTTTTTCTTCGGCTGTTAACAAAGTCTCATTTTTCTTCCTAAAAAACGAAGTAGCTCTTTTTGACAAAGCTGAAGGATCTCTAAGTGCTTTTCGTTTGGCAATTTTATATTCTATCTCTTTTAACTCTCTTGGAGAAAGCTCTCCTTTTAAGTGCAATTCCAACGCAGCATATTCTACAAGAGCCTTATGCTTTTGCCCTTCGAAGACAAACCACCTATCCTGATCTGACGGTGTAAGCTCACTCCAAGAATCTCTGCGTTCTCCCTCGGCACCCATAAATTGATCCATCCTTGCAACAACCTCACTTGGTGCTCGTTCTCTTAATATTGCAAGATTTTTTGCCATTCTATCATTTCTGTCTATAAATTCTTGTTTTGCTGCCATATCAGCTTCAAGCTGCCGGCTAAGAATATCTCCATCAGAAACCGCACTATCAAGAGTCTCTCTATAGGCCTTTAATGTTTCAACCTGTTCCGACAATCGCTCTCTTAAGCTACCAACAAGAGCAGTATCCCCTGAAGATTCCGCCCTAGATATATCATCAAGAGTTTTGTTTATAGCGCCTTCTAATTGGGTGTATGGAGCTTCATCTAATGTCTCACGCAATCCAAACTCATAATACGACCGCCTGTCTTCAAGACTTGCAGCCATACCATCTTCATGCGCTCGCACACCACCAGAGATTTCCTCTATTGCCCCAGCCGCTTCATCTCCACGGGCAGCAACTCCAAGCTCTCTAGCAACACCTGTTGGCCTTTCAATTGCCTCTTTTGGCATCATGAATGATGCAACAGACCTTGCTGCACTACCAACAGCAGACAAGCCCTCTCCAGCGCGCCCAATCCAACGCAAGGCCCTTCCACCGTATGCCAAAAGAGTCTGACTTTGTCCAACTTTTTCACGAATATTCATCAAAACAGAGCCGTCCTTACTTACTAGCCTACCATCTGGTGTTAATCCAAACTCTCCTACCTCGCCAACAGAAAGACTTAGCGCATCACCAACCCAAGTTGCCCACTTACCAGAACCACCAAGAAGATTGTCTACAACTTTCCCCATTAAATCTTGCTGGCCTTGAGACCACTCACCATTAGAAATCACACCCTCAGCCGTTTGTTTAACCCTAAATATCATTACTTCGCTACTCCAGGAAAGAGACTCCTCAATTGCTCTTTTCACATCAGGATCAGACAAAAATCTCCCCATATCTTCTAACAATTGACCCTTTTCAACTCCATAACGACCAAGATCCCCTAACGGCTCAAGAATTTGCCCAATATCATCAAGTTTTCTGCCAACAAATCCACTCGTTGACCTTATTATAGAGCTACCGACCTCTACGGCTTTTGCAACACCAGGGCTAACAAAATTCCAAGCTGTTCTGGCATAATCCGCAGCGGAAACAACAACACCACCAACGGTCTCAAGAATTCCCTCACCAACACCAATCTCAAAAAAGTCCGCACCAAAGCCAATTTGATCATCTAAAGCTTCTTCTTGCAACTCTTCTGGCGTTCTTACAGTTTCCATCGTAGCAGAAGCACCAACAGTTGCTTCAACCATTATAGCCGCGGCCTTTTCTTCTGCTTCGGCAATCTTTTTTTCTTCTGGAGAACCGTCTTCAGCATCAAAAAACGCTTCTTCCGCCTCTTCATCTTCTAAAAATTCTTCCCCTTCTGGTCCTTTTTCCCCGGGCTCATCACCAGATTCACCACCATGCTCACCTGGGCCTGTTATTGGCGTCTCGTCAACGGTGGGCCTGCTAGCCTCTAGATGCGCGTCTAATATTTTTGTAACTTCAGGTCTTGCCAAAAACTCATTTAATGCCCTTAACTGCTTGCTAAACTCTGGAGAGACTCTATCCATTCGATTTAAAATATCAAAAGAAATTTCAGAAATATCTTTAATTTTTTGTACCGCCTCTTCTAATTTCTTTTTTTCAACAGGGGTATCTGTAGAATATTCTTTCAAAAAGCTATCTGACTGGCCTTCGTTAAAACTATTAATATCCTCAAGCATTTTTGTTAAGTCTACCTGGGCCTCACTTGCTTTTTTAGCCTTACCCCATGGCAATTTTTTTGAGAACCAACCAGAATCGTCATACACTTTTTGAAAGCTTCCCGTTGCCTCATATATAGCATCCACAGCACTTTTAAAGTTTTCCGATGTGGGATTCTTTTTGTATTCTGCCATGTAACCATCTGCAGCCTGCTTAAACAATACCGAAGCATCATAGCGTGACCCTTTTGCCGCCAATATTGCATCTGCCTGTCTAACCAAACCATACGGCGAAGACTGCGATAAGTCACCCATTGGGCCAGAACCAATTGTCGGGTCTCCCGTAGGGCCCATTACTGGACCTGTGTCCGGTCCAACAGGGGTGCGCCCAGGCGTTTCGCCAGTGGGGTCAACACCCGGCAACGTAGGCTGATCAACAGGTTGACCTGCCGTTGGATCTGGAACATCTCCTGGATTACCAGGAGGAAGCTCATCACCTCCATCATGATTACCCGGTCCTTCAACATGCGGTCCACCTGTAGGCTCAACGTCGGGACCTCCAAGCTCAGGAACCGTATAAGTTTTTGGTGGACCATCAAAATGACCGCTGCCAAGCGCATCTAAAAGTGCAGACCCACTAGATTGGCCTCCTACAGTATCAGGAGCCTGGGTCACCCCTGGCGAACCTTCAACATGCCCCTCTGGCCCACCTTTAGAAATTAATATGAAATTAAAAAAGCTCGAAACCAAAATCAACGATAATAAAATATTTCTATGCAACATTGTTCTCCCTTTTTACTACAAATTTAATCTATTCCAAAATTCATCATTCCACCAGGAAGACTGTCAGGTGAAAGAGATGAAGAAGATGGCGGCAAAGACAACCCAGGTAATGAACCTGAAACTTGATTAACATTCACGGTACTGGACATTCCTGGCAACGATTGTACCGAACTTGAAGTAGCCGCATTCGACATTCCTGGCAACCCTTGATTTGTTGAAGCAGAGCTAGCAGATTTAGGAGGTGTAGAAGTAAATTTTATTGTTTCTCCACCAGGCTTTAAGTTAACCATTGTTTGGAATAACTGCTGTTTTAAACTTATTGCCTGCGAAATAAAATCAAGTGTATTTGTATATCGATCTTTATCTGCGCTTTGTAAAATGGCTGATTGAGCCTTTCCAATTTTTCCACCTATTATCAAAATCATCATTTTAAGATTTGTAAAAACAGCACTTTGCGAACTTTGGTAATACTTGTCAATTTCATCCAGCATTCCCATATTGGCCGTAGAAAGTTCAAATAATGCCGTTTTTATTTGTAAATCAACAAAGTCTGACCCTCCCAAATTGGATTGAGAGGCTACAGAAACTCCTGACGATGCTGTTTGACTGTTAAGGCAATTTAACAAATATCCAATTTTACTATTAAAAGTTGTAACATATTCCTGCAAGGTTTCAACAGAGGTTTTAGACGAAGAACTAGATGCACACAACTTAAAGAAAAACAAAACCGAAATTAAAATTATTACAATTTTTTTCATGACAAACTCTTTTCAAATAAAAATCAACATCTACTTCCAAAAAGCTCTTGGCGGCCAAACTCTACTTAAAAGACTTGGTTTTGGTGGTTTTGGCGGCGGACCCACAAGGACCTCCATTCCAGCCTTAGCTACAACGGTAGGGTCAATGCGACCTAGAGCCCCTCTAACAGAGCTAATTGCTGTGCTTATACTCTCAACCGTAGCTGTATGTGTTGTTGCAATTGCCGATAATGCGTCTCTATTTTTTTGCGTTGCATCAAGCCTTGATTGATACTCTGTTGCCATAGACTCTGAAATATCAAACCAAGAAAGAACATCTGTTCTTATAGCTTGTTTTACAATATCAGCACTTGTTCCACGATAAATTTCTGCCTGTCTTGCTTTAATAATGCCCTCCATTCGCATCAACGCACTCTTTTCCTTTGTCAACGTTGTAACATCGGCACCTGGCTCCTTTAACTTTGCGTCAATTTCACTCAAGCGGGACCTGTTTGATATAAGAGCTTTTTCAAGAGCAACCCAACCTTCTTGCCCCCCTTTTTTTCCTATGACAGATTTTAAATCCTTAATTCTTTCCAATAGTCTGTCACTCAAACCACTTGTTTTTGAAAGAGCCTCAAGCCTTGTAAGATAAACGGACGTTTCCTTGGGGTCTGGCTTCTCAGACTCGGGAATGTCGCCCCAAAGCTTATGCTCTGATGCATCCGGTCTCTCCCCAAGCCTTTTCCTTAAAAAAGCCTCTACTGATTCACGCTTTGCCTTTAATCTATTGTGTAACTCTATAAATTCCTTCATTTTAGCAATTTCTGTGTCATATGCCTCAACCTGATCCTGAAAGGCTTTTTGTTCAAATTCTGCAGTTTCTCTTTGTGCCTTGAGGTCAACAGAAGCTCTTTGAAGTTCCTTTGCCGCCGTCATTGCTGCATCACCAGTTAGGCCTTCTTCAACTCCCTCTGCAGTACGCACATAGCCTTCTCTTTTTGTTGCGTTTAAGCTCTGCTCTTTTGCAAAATCTTCCGTATCTCCCTCCAAAACCAAAACCGCAGCATCTCCGTATGGAGAAACAGCGTCACCTACTTTTCCCGCAACCGTAGAAACCGCGTCACCTACTTTTCCCGCAGCTTCTCGAACCTTTCTCAAGGCTTTTCTGGCCACTCCCTCTGCTTCCGCATCAACCGAACCTGATAACATCTCTCGCGCTTCTCCCTCTGCCCGATCTGTTTCTGCAACCGTTGCCGCATGCTCCACCTCTTCTCCAACATCGGCTTCTGGTGGTTCAATATGGAAAAATGATGTTAAACCATCTGACGCCACCCTAGAACCAAATGAAACAAGCCGAATAGCGCCCTCTGCAACACCAGTCACAACAGCCGTAGAAACACTTACAATTGTGCCAACAACCTTTCCCGTGGTAGAATCAAGAACTCTACCAAACTTATCTAAACCAATACCGGTGGTGGCAGCATCTCCTTCTACCCTGCCAAACCACTTAATCCAGAGTCCAGTCTCAGAAGCATCTTCCATCTTGAAAAACTCTTTTGTTCTAATGATAGGCTGTAAAAAGTCACCCCAAGAGGCCACATATTTTCCACCTTCTTCCATTCTACGTTCTAAAATATGATGCCCCCATATTAGAGCGTCTGCTGCCGTTTGTTGGCTATCCACAGAAACCCAATCTCTGAAAGTACTTAATGAATCTGCAACATGCCCAAGACCGCCAGCTACAGCGTCAAGAACAGGAGCAACACCTGTTGCAACAACTCTAGCTGCCCTAAACAATGTTCCATCCGGTGCAACAATTTCTCCAGTCTCAGGGTCATGCATCAGCAACGCATCATCAACAACTTTACCCCCGGCTGCATCTACGGCACCATCCAAAGAAGCGTGAACCTCTGCATCTTCAAGCGTTCCAACATAATCCCCAACAACTTCACCTGGTGTTTCTGGCTCCACTGAACCAGGAATTTGTGACGAGTCTCCCTTTCCTGGTGTTTCTCCTGGATCATCTTCGCCAGATTCTTCTGGAAGCTCTTCTAGCGCAACAAAAAATTCTCCGTCTTCCTCCCCTTCGCTCTCTTCCCCTTCACTCTCTTCACCGCCTTCTTCCCCTTCATCATCTGGTTTCTCGCCTGGACCTTCACCTGGACTCTCTCCTGGTGTTTCTGGCTGACCAGTATCACCAGGCTCAACCGTTTCAGAGGCTATAGAACTTGTAAGACTTTTTTTATACAAATCCAATTCTTTATGTGCAGAATCTAGATGTGCTCCAATATCTGTTTGCAGCTTTTGCATTTCTGTTTTACGATCCCTAAACTTTGGCCTTGCTTGCTTAGCCCCAGAGTAAGTCTCTAAGGCTTCATTGACTCTTGATAAAAAGTCTTTTAATGTTTTTATAGCAACTTCATACTGATCCACATTAGAGCTATCAATTCCAACTCTAACTCCGGCTGTAAGATCAGATAATACTTGTTGGTATTTATCGGCCCGCGCTTTGGGGTCTTTTATTGATAATATCTCTTTTACTAAATCTTTTGGCTGAGCCGCGGAAACATCTATCTGAACACCATCAGAAATTGGAGTAAAGCCACCAGAATCACTAGCAATTGGCGACGTTACTGGTCCAGAGTCAGGAGCTGTGACCAAAGGACTCAATCCGGGAGATTCTTCCGGAGGGCGGCCAGACGGACTAACGGTTGAAAGCGCATCTGGATTTTCCACGCTTGGATCATCTGGCTGCTCTTGGCCAGGCGAATCTGTTGATATGCCAACAGGATCGACAGGTGCTTCAACGCCAGGCTCACCACCTACACACAAAATACAAACATTAAAAAAAACAAAAATAAATAGAAAAGCGAAAAAGACAGTCCTTTTTTTTAACACAACACTCTCCTTGAAAAAGTTACATAAATAAGTTTAGTTACATAACTGTTTTAAAACTTTTCAGCCAAAAAATCAACATTTGGCCAGAACCCAAAAACATTACTACGACAAAAACACTTTATGAAAGTAATTCCAAATATCTTTTTAATGCCTTTGTATCACTGCAAGTATTCACCGCATTTTTTATAGAATCTAAGAAAAACTGTTTCAAACAATAGGAATATTGAATAAATTCTTTGCTAAACGACTGCAACTCCTGCAGAGAAAGCTCATCTAACTGCTCGCGTAAAATTATTTTTGCCTTTGGAACACAAACAGATAAAAGGTGTTGCAACGCGTGATGATCTGCAATTGTATCCTCTGAAAATTTATAATATCCATCTAAACTGCATCGTTTAAATTCGGCTAGTGTTTTTATAATGCTATCAAGAGCATTTTTTAGACTTATTCGAATTTCTTGCTTTTTAATACTTCCCTTTAAATTATGTAACGCCTCCTGCTCTTGAATGCGAAGTTGCTCTTCATGCCTATGCTCCTTTAAAAACTCTCTAGATTTTGCCGCAGCTAATATTTTTTCAAATTGTCTCTCTGGAACATCTTCCTCGTCAACCTGCCAAACCTTTTTCACAGTGTCATTTACCTTATGGACCTGTGTTACAAACGAAATACCATCAACTTCTTCTTCAACATATGAAACCGTTATGACTTTTTTTAACACACTAGAATCAAGAAATGAAAAAGCACCAATAGCCGCTATGAAAAACAGAAGCTGCAACCTTATACGCACTTTTTATACCTTTTTTTAAAATTGTTTAATACAACATCTACATCAAGAGTTTTAATAAAAAAACGAATGATTTGTCAAAAAAAATATGATAAACTATTACATAATCTTAAAAATTTAATATTTTATCAACAAGTATACAAAACCGTGGAACTTTTTTGAAAAAACGGGACCTTATATGAACAGAAAAAAAGGATACTTTTCTATCTCAGCTGTTGCAAAAATGTTTTCTGTGCACCAACAAACATTGCGATGGTACGAAAAAGAGGGTCTTGTGACACCAAAAAGATCTGAAGGGAACACTCGATTATTTTCTGAATCCGATGTTGATAAACTTGAACAAATTATCTATCTTACCCATGAACTTGGAATTAATATTGCCGGAGTAGAAATGATTTTTAAACAACAACGACAGATTCAAAAAATGCAGAATGAGATGAACAAGTTGTTTAAACACACACAAACTCAGTTACAAAAGGAAGGTGAAATTGCCAAAAGTCTTGCAAAATTGAGCGCACAAAAGTTAATTAAAATAAAAAGCGAGATAAAAAAATCGTCACACAAGAATGAAGAAAATGATGATTTAGTAGATGCAAGTGACTGGCATATTGAATACGATGAATAAAAAGTTTAAAAGCCTAGGATACTAGATGTCTAAAAATTTGTTTGATATGAATAATAATCAGCTGATTATCTCCGCAGAACTTTTATATTTGTTGCAATGGCTCGTAGACCACGAGGCAGAGGCCATAAAAAAAATAATTCGCCGTTCGTTTAAAAAAGGTTTAAGTAGTCAGTTTGCACAACTTAAAAACAAAAAAGAGATTATTCTTTCTGAGGATGCCCAAAATAGCATTATAGATTTTATTGGCCTCTTAGAAGTTTTACTTTCCGAGTTAATAGACGAAGATTCAGACAGAAGAAAAATACAAAAAAAGATGATGCCCGCAATTGAACATATTGACTCAACCGTTTGCGATGAATCTATTTTGGCCTATAGCTTAGAAGAAGCCTCCTCAAAAATTGAAAAAAATCCAGATGAAAACCCACAAGAAACATTATTTAAAGAAATTTTGAAAAATTGGAATCCGCAGAATAAGTAAAATTATTTTGCGGATTTGTTTTTTCTCATACTCTTAGCTTTTAAATAAAAGCTCTGTCGAATGGCTATTGTCACTTTACGTCTTTTCCAATGATTAAATCAACTGCATAACGTAAAATTTCTTTTACAACGCCAACTGTTATAGTTTCTTTTAAATCTGAACATAAAACTCTGTCACCAGGAACAAGTGACTCTATTTTTGTATATCCATTACTTGTCAGAACTAAAGTTCCCTTAACAAAGCCTTCTGGATTTAAAAAAGATGAAACAAATAGAAGAAAAATAAAAAAATAGAGTGCATGCAAAAACCTTTAATCTCTTATTAATAAAACTTTTTTGTTTATAATGTTTTCATTTTCTATAAATCTCACCTCTTAATGTGATCAATATTTTTTACCTGCTCCTATTTTCTGTTTTTATTTTTTCTTCAAGTTTAATATTCAATCTATCAAGGCTGTTTTTTTCGAACTCATAATCAAAGCCTCCGGCTAACTCAATATGATATTTTTCAAGTATGTTCATCTCTGTCGGGATCTTTTTTTTATATCTATTGCTTAGTATTTTATAGGCAACATTCATTTCTTTTCTTGCTTTTTCAAATTCATTTTGATTTATCAGGATAGATACGTATTGAGAAATAGGAGACAGCCAACCTGGTTCCAACTCAATAGATTTCAATAGATATTTAAGAGCCTCTTTTTCTTTATTGTCTAAATTAAAAAGAATATAAAACATAAGAAAATAAAATTCGGATCTTTTTGAATCGATGGAAATAGCTTTTTCTAGATTTTTTTTCGATTCAACATAGTCAAACTTCTCCAGATATAAAAAGTAAGCCTTCCAAAAAAAAACATCTGGGTTCCTCGGGACAATAGATATAGCTTCATCAAAAAAAATTAGTGCTTCATCAATTTCATGAAACGGCTCACAAAGAAATCTCGCGATTCTTAAAATTAGTTCAACGTTTTTTGGATCATTTTTTAACTTTTTCTTCAAATTTTCAAGCTCTTTGACATCATTCTTATTATCACGACCTATCATTTTACTTCCTATAAATTGTTCCTACTTTCAATTCCCCTGTTTCTAAAATCTTTCCTCTATGCCTAAGATTATAACCAAAAACATCATTCAAGTCTGTCCTAAACGTCCCATCTTCACATATTATTAGTTCTCCTTTTCTATCAAGTTCAATCGTCTTGTCTATAACCTTCTCCACCATCTTTTCTGGTTCTTTTTCCAACTTTGTCCCACGAAGTTTATGTTTTTCCGGTCTAATGACATGATCTCTTATTCTATTTCTGTCCTCTAGAATTTTTTCCTTATTAACAAATTTGATATGCCCCTTTTTAACCTCGTTATCCTCATCTGGCTCTCTAGGAGGTTCACCACCAGATTTTTTATATTCACTTCGTCCTTCAACTCGCCTTTGGCCTCCGGTTTTATTTTTTTGTTTTTTTTCGCTCCGATCATCTTTACCAAAAAAATATTCTCCAACAGCTGCTCCAGCCACAGCAACAGCCTCTCCAACTCTTGGGTCAGAAAAAGCTCTTAAAAGAACAGCTGCATTGTGAACCAAAATGTTTTGCTTAGAAACAAAAAAATTAGAATATGGTTCTACAGTTATTGAAAAATATTCTTGTAAACCATTGGAGGCTAAAGCCAATTCAACCTCATAATCTTTGTCTAAGCCAAGAAGAATAGCTCCAGCTTTGATGTTTTGTGCTTTTTTCCAACAAAATTCCGTTGCATCATAAAATCTTTGGGCACTTTCCGCTTTTATTTTTTCATATTTTGTTTGAATTTCTACAGCTTGGCTTTCTTGATAACGTAAAATTTCTTTTACAACGCCAACTGTTATAGTTTCTTTTAAATCAGAACATAAAACTTTGTCACCAGGAACAAGTGACTCTATTTTTGTATATCCATTACTTGTCAGAACCAAAGTTCCTGAAACAAAGCCTTCTGGATTTAAAAAAGATGAAACAAATAGAAGAAAAATAAAAAAAATAGAGCGCATACAAAAACCTTTAATCTCTTACTAATAAAACTTTTTTGTTGAAGATGTTTTCTTTTTTTTATCAATTTCACATCTTATATAATCAAGATTTTTTCTCTCAACCTCACAATCAAAAAAACCACTCGCTCCAAAATAAAACTTTTCTAAAATATTTACGGGTCCTATTCTTTTATTTTTACACCTATTATCAATGGCAACTCTCAAAGCTTTAAGCTCATGATATGCCTCTTCAAAATCATTATGATTTATAAGATAAGTTATATATTGCTTTCTAGGAGTTGGCCATTCCGGCTGCAATTCAATTGCCTTTAGTAAGTATTTCAACCTTTGAGGTTCATCATCACCATTTATTTCATACAATACATAAAACATAAAGTGATTAAACACCCCTCTATCTGAATCAAGCAATAAAGCTTGCTCAAACATTTTTTTTGCCTTTTTATATTCAAAATTCTCCATGCACAAAAAATAAGCCACCCAAAATGGAAACTGCGGATCTTTTGGGTCAATTTTTGCAGCCTTTTCAAAACAAGCAATTGCTAAATCAAAAAGATGAAACGGCTCACTTAAAAGCATCCCTAAATTCAATAAAGTTTTCGTATTTTCTGGTTGTTTTTCAAGCTCTGCATTTAATCTTTCAAGCTCTTTGATATCATCCTCTGTCTCATGACCAAACAGATCTTTTTCCTTTTGCTCGCCAACATTTGCCAATCGACTTGCAACAACAAACTCTCCTTTGCTATCCTTATCAACAATTGAATCTATCAGATTTATAAAGGCTTTTTTTTCAGATTCATCCCCAACTATTCCAATTTGTTTAAAACCATGCCTATCCTGTCTAAAAAGATGGGCCCTTTTTGTTTCATCTTCTATTTGTTTTTTCTTATTAACTGTTTTTATATATTCCACTTTCACCCTTTTATATTCTAAATTATCAATTATTTGACTTCTTTTGGAATATAGGCTGTTCCAATATTTAATTCTCCATTAACAACCCGACCACGAACCTCAACCGGTTTTCCACTTACAACATTATCTACTTTTACTTTGTAAACCCCATTTTTTAACGTATCAAGATTTCCTTGCTCAGATTTTTTAACAACCTTTTTTGCAATATCCTTAAGAATAGATTCCGATCTACTGCTTCCCTTTTCTATTCCAAACTCCTTAAATCTGTGTTTATCCTGTCCAAAAATATGGCCATCTTCTTTTTCTTTTTTCAGTATTTTACCCATATCACATTTATTTATCTTGTTTGTATTTTTTTTATTTAGATCATCTTCAGGAGGCTTAATAGGCCCATTTCCAAAGCCAGAATTAGAAGAATCATCTTCAATACAACCATTATCGTTTATTTCATTATCATTATTATTTTCTTTACCAAAAAAATATTCTCCAACAGCTGCTCCAGCCACAGCAACAGCCTCTCCAACTCTTTGGTCAGAAAGAGTTCTTAAAAGAACAGCTGCATTGTGAACCAAAATGTTTTGCTTAGAAACAAAAAAATTAGAATATGGTTCTACAGTTATTGAAAAATATTCTTGTAAACCGTTGGAGGCTAAAGCCAATTCAACCTCATAATCTTTGTCTAAGCCAAGAAGAATAGCTCCAGCTTTGATGTTTTGTGCTTTTTTCCAACAAAATTCCGTTGCATCATAAAATCTTTGGGCACTTGCCGCTTTTATTGTTTCATCTTTTATTTGAATTTCTACAGCCTGGTTTGCCCTATTATGTGAAATTTCTTTTACAACACCAACGGTTATCGTTGTTTTTAAATCTGAACATAGAACCTTGTCTCCAGGAACAAGTGACTCTATTTTTGTATATCCATTACTTGTCAGAACTAAAGTTCCTGAAACAAAACCCTCTGGATAAGAAAAAAACGAAAAAAATAGGATAAAAGATAGAAAAATAGAGCGCATGCAAAAACCTTTCAAGGTTATTATTTTTGCTGCACTCTAAAAAAATTAACAAACAAAGTCAACGAGGCCAATTTGACCAAGTAACTATTGAAATTAAAAAAATAAGTAATTTTTATTCGTAAAAACCAAGCTCTTCTAGTGTCTCTCTTAACTCAAATAAAGGAAGACCCCGAATTGTTGAATACGAACCTTTAATATCTTTGGAAAACTGTTCACCAAAATGCTCAATTGCTATAGCGCCAGATCCTTTATAACCCCAAGACTTTTCAAGATAAGTATCAATCCATTTATCAGGAACCATAAAAAAATGTTCAGCCGATGAACAAACCTCTTTTCTTTCTATTGTCTTCCACTTTCCATCTTTAAAAACATTTTTATTTAAGCAAAAAGCTGAAACTGTAACAACCGGGCCATTGCGCAAACCTTTTAATTTTTCTATTGCGTCATATCTGTCAACAGGCTTTCCGTGAATCTTACCCTCTGGATCTTTACCCATGGTATCAGCCGTTACGACAAAGCAAACGTCTCCCTCTTTTGCTTCTGGTAAAATTGCATGCTCCATTTTAAGCCTTGCAATTTCAACAACAAGTTGCTCAATTGGCAATGTCCAATCACACTTGGATTCATCAGCATTCTGCGTAATAACTTTAAATGGAATGCCACTTTCTTCTAGCAAGTTTTTACGCGAATCGGAACCAGATGCAAGTAAAAGTACATGTTTTGTTTTCATAAGTACCCAAAATTTTAAAATTTACATATTTTTTATAATTATAAAATTAAGGATACAGGTAAAAATGACCAATTTAAAGGCCTCCGAAATCTACAGAAGGCCTTTATTTTAAGTTAGTATTTTTAGGAAGCAGGTGTAATTAGATATCCAGAATATTTTTCACCAGTATTAGGATCTTGAAATTTTGTCTTTTTAAAATTAAATTTACCAAAAATAAACTCTTTTTTACCTTTTGCATTAGAGATTACACTTTTTCCATTTGTCCATGTTGTATCACCAGAAACATAGGCTTGGCCAGAAGCTAAACTTGAAGGACTAATGGTTGCACCTTTTAAATAAGAATCCTTGACAAAATAAGGAGTAGCTTGAAACGCACCCGCTTCAAGGATAGCCTTTGAAAAATTACAAAACTGAAAAATGACATTACCGTTTGGAGAAGAAAAATTATTTGAGGAATTAAATGTTTGATTGCTAAAGACCTGTTGATAAAAACCAGCTTGATTATAACTTGGCAACACAGAAGCAGTAGTTAGGCACAAGGCAACTAATAAAAATATTTTCTTCATTAAAAACTCCTTATAAACTAAAAAACCAAAAACTGAACGTCTAAAATCATCAATAACAATATTTGTTGATAAAATTCAATGTTTTTTTTAAATGAACTTAATTTTCAACCAACAAAAAACCCCGGATTTACATCCGAGGTTTTAACTTTGATGGCTGGGGCGGTAGGATTCGAACCTACGGTACCCAGTACCAAAAACTGGTGCCTTACCACTTGGCTACGCCCCATCAAATTTTTTAATATTTCAATCTATTTTTTCTTCTAAATCTTCCTCCGGTGCCTCATCAACCGCTTCTATGTCTCCACCCTCTTCAATTTGTTCATTAAAAGCACCAACTACTGTTTCTTCAATTTCTTGGCGCATTTCAGAGTTTAGTGGGTGCACAATGTCACGAAAAGAACCATCTTTTCTGCGACGGGAAGGCATCGAAACAAAATATCCCTTGTTTCCCTCTATGATTTTAAGATCTCTTATTATGAAAGAATTGTCAAATACAATCGTTGCAAAGGCTTTTAGACGACCACCATTTTTTGCTGGGTATACCTTAACTTCTGTTATTTTCATTAAAAAATCCTTAGGCGATTAAACATCTGTATGGTTAACAAAAAGACCAACTGGCGCTAAATTTAATATGATTGCGTCCGCTTGTCAAACACATTTATGATTTTTTACTACTACAAAAATTCCGCTGCCCTAAATTTTGCAGAACGAGACGGCGGATTCCTTTTAATCTCCTCCTCTGTTGGAACAACAACACGTGGAGTCAATATATTAATTTTTTCAGCTAGCAACTCCTTTTGTGATTTTAAAAATTGTTTGACTAAACGATCCTCAAGAGAGTGAAAACTAATGCATACAAGCCTACCATTTGGGTTTAAAAATCTAGGCACAGAAGATAAAAAAGATGAAATATTATCAAGTTCACTGTTAACAAAAATTCTTAGCGCCTGAAAAACTTTCGTTGCTGGATGTATTGTTCTTTTATATCTTGGAATAACTTTTTCTACAATTTCGACAAGCTGTTTTGTCGTTTTAATACTCCTCTTTTTTCGTTCCTCTACAATTAAACTAGCAACTTTTGCGGCTTGATGCTCTTCACCATACTTTAAAAAAATTTCTTTTAACGTTTTTTCATCCGACCTGCTAAGAACCTCAGCAGCTGTTACTTTCTGGTGAGATGGGGACATGCGCATATCCAAAAAAGTTTCAGTGGAAAATGAAAAGCCCGGGCGATTTTTTATCTGGAACATCGATGTTCCAAAATCAGCCAAAATGCCATCAACCTTTTTAATTCCAGCCTTTTTAAAAATTCGGTATAATTGTGCAAAATTGCCCCACAAAAGATGAAGCCTATCTCCATAAACCTCTTCTAGCTTTTCACCTTGCTTGTCTATTGAGTTTAAATCCCAATCAAGACCAATAACATTACATTCTTCATTGGCATCCAAAATAGATTTTGTGTGACCACCGCCACCAAAAGTAACGTCGAGGTAAGTTTTACCAGCCTTTGGTTGTAAGTACTCTAAAACCTCTTCAACCATGACAGGAGTATGATACTTTGTGTCTTTCATAATAATATTTTAGTACTCAAAAAAGAAAATTTACCAAACTTATCCAGCATCCGTTAATCACTCTGTCAGATTCCGTACCAAGTTGTCCAAGCCCATTCCTCGCGAGCCTTTTACCAAAACAACCGACTCATCTTTTACATTCTCTTTTAAATGTAAAGCCGCGTCTTTCCACGTTTTGACAACTTCTAACTCAAGACCAAGCGGAGCTGTTTTTTTTGTCCACTCAATCATTTTACCAACTAAAACAACTTTATCCAAGGACGGAACTTTTCGCAAAAATCTTCCAAGCTGCCTATGCCAAAATGGACTATTTACACCAAGTTCAAGCATGTCACCTAAAACTGCAACTTTTCGTGCTGATGTGCTGATTTTTTCAAGAGCCAATAATGCGGACTTCATGCTTTCTGGGCTGGCATTATAACAATCGTCAATCAATTTTCCAGGGACAAACTTTAGCTCTTTTGTATTAAATCTACCTTTTATATTTGTAGGAAGCTCTATAGCTTTTGCAATAACATCTGAAGGCACACCAAGCAAATGTGTAATAGCGGCAGCACCAAGAGCATTGTAAACAAGTGCATCATGTGGAGAAGGCAAAGTTACTTCAAACTTTTCTCGATACATCTTTAGCACAAACTTGGTTCCTCCATCGGTAACTTTTATTTTGCGCGCCTGAATGCGATTGGTCATTTTACAACCAAATGTAACAACAGGATGAGGATAGGCAACGTCAGTTAAAATTTTCTGATCTCCATTTATTACACCAACACCGTCTTTTTTGAAAAAATCAAAAATGTGTCGTTTTTCAATTGCAATATCTGCTAAAGAACCTAACCCCTGCAAATGGCTATGCCCTATTCCTGTAACTATTGCGTATACCGGCTTTGCTAGATCCGCAAGCTCTCTCATTTCGTTTCGCTTGCTAACTCCCATCTCAAAAATAGCAACTTTATGGTTAGGGCGAACTCGCAAAATATTCATAGAAAGCCCAATAATGGTGTTTTGATTTCCACGGCTAACAATATTGTCAACACCATGCAATAAGAGAATATTTGAAATTATTTCTTTTGTGGATGTTTTTCCAACAGAACCTGTAACCCCAACAACAGGACAAGTCATCATCTTACGCCAACCACTTGCCAAAGAAATAAGGGCCTTTAGCGGATCATCAACAATTATTATGGTCTTTTTTTTCAAGATCTTTTTGTCTATAGAATTCAAAACATTTTTTTTGTCGTGTGAAATAATTACTCCACCCGCACCAGCGTGTAAAACATCCTTTACAAAATCATGTCCATTAACATTATCACCCTCAAGCGCAACAAAAATGTCCCCCTTCTTTACTTGGCGAGAGTCAACGCAAAATTCGGCATTTTCGAAGTCACCCGAAAATGCGCATTGCACACCTGGGACGGATTGCTTTACAAAGTTTTCATCAAATAACATTAACGATCTCCGTTCTTTATTCTATATATTTTTTTCATTTTTTTTAATTGGAAAACAACTTTTGTTACGCACTTGCTTTAAACATCCTGCTCTATTTGTTGCTCCGAAGGCTTTACGACCTTTCTTGCCTTTCCTCCCTCTGAAGGAATAACCAAACCCTTATTTTCCAAAGTTTCTATTATTCGCGCAGATCTATTATAACCGATTCTAAAGCGTCGTTGCAACAACGAAATAGAAACTTCGTCAATTTCTTCCAGAAAATCGAGAACCTGCTCAAACAATTCCAAGTCTGCATCATCCAGCAAATCTGCGCCAGAACTTTTTTCTTGTACTAGCTCCAAATACTCTGCATCTTTTTGCGTTTGTATATGTGCAACAACTTCCTCTATTTCACGATCAGAAACATATGCACCATGGACTCTTTCTATTGTTAAACCTCCTGGCCCCATAAACAGCATGTCCCCTTTACCCAACAGTTTTTCTGCGCCACAATCATCTAAAATCGTTCTAGAATCTGCCCTCGAGGTTACTTTAAACGAAATTCTACTTGGGAAATTGACCTTTATAAGTCCAGTTATAACATCCACCGATGGCCGCTGTGTTGCAACAAGAAGGTGAATGCCTGCAGCACGTGCCATTTGAGCCACACGAATTATCAGATCTTCTACGTCTTTTCCGGCAACCATCATTAAATCCGCAAGCTCATCAATTGCTACAACAATAAATGGCAACTCATCCTTTTGGCGCATTTTCTTAGCCATTTGCTTGTAATCAAAAATATTACGGACTCCCCACTCTGCCAAGCATTCGTATCGACGCTCCATTTCCTTTACAACCCAACGCAGAACCGGAACAGACATTTTTGGTTCGGTCACTACGGGGAATATAAGATGAGCAATATCGTGATAAGAAGTAAACTCAAGCCGCTTAGGGTCAATCAAAATGATTTTTAGTTGCTCAGGAGACATTTTACATAACAAGCTAATAAGCATTGTATTAAGTGCAACAGACTTTCCTGATCCCGTTGACCCTGCTATTAATAAATGCGGCATAGAAGCCAGATCAATAATTTTCTCTTGCCCATCAGTTTTTTTACCAAGGACAATAGGAAGAAATTTATCTGTTCTATCAAATTTTTCAGATGTAACAAGATCCGCAAAATACACATTATCGCGGGATGTGTTTGCAACCTCAAACCCAACAACTGCTGTTCCTGGAATTGGCGCAATAATTCTTATGCTCATTGCCCTTAGAGCCAAGGCAAGGTCATCGCCAAGGGCAGTTATTTTACTAACCTTAGAATCCATATCTGGCTGATACTCAAACAGAGTCACAACTGGACCAGCCTTAATTGAAACAACTTTTCCAGAGATTCCAAATCGCTCAAGTTTTTGCTCCAACGTTATTGCTCTATCTTTATTGATTTGTTCGTAATCCTCAGAACCACGAGGGTGGTTCTCGCTTTGAAATATAGACTCATTTGGCAATTTATAAGGTTTTTCTATTTGATCAAGAACCTCTAAGGCCTCATCAACTTTCTTGCTCAAGTCAAATTTTTCGTATTCTTCTGAGCCATTGGAGCCGTCTTCCCAAAAATCATCATCGTGAATATTTCTTACGGCATCATCAAAAGAGACACCTTTTTCGATTTCCAAAATTGATTTGTCTTCTTTTTTAAGATCATCCCCTTTTAACAAAGATATGACCTTCTTTGTTAAATAAACAAGACCATTAAAGAGAGCTTTTCCAAAATAGCTGCAACACTTTAAAATTGGCAACCATACATAGCGCGTGGATAAAGAAAGTGCCGAGAATAGCCCTTTGAACAATCTATAAACAACCCTGCTTCCCGCAAATCGCAAAGATAAAACCAAAAAAGCTGCAAAGGTAACATGAAAAATAATCAACGCACTTTGTGGATCGAGCAACCTTTCTAATAAGCTGGTAAAAAATCCTCCAACAAGGCCACCATGTACTGTCCCGCTGAAAAAAGAAAATCCATATCCTTGAAACAAAACTGAAACATTACAAACCAACAAAAAACCCGATGCTATTCTTTCAATCTGTTTTAAAAATAAAGCCCGTGTAAAAAAAAGATATCCAAACCACAACAACAGTGGAACCAAAAAATACGCCGCTGCCCCAAACGTATAAACAGAAGCCCCAGCAAAATAAAGGCCAATCTTTCCGCCAATGTTTGTAACTGCAATAGGAATGCTATGCCAAAAAAACCAAGATGACTGGCTTGGCACAAATGACCAAAGGCTGGCCCCCAAAAACATTCCAAGAAATACAGAAATAAAGCCAAAAACTAACGATAACAAGATATTCCAACGAATCCTAAACACAGATCGTCCTCCTCTTTTTTAAAGGAAAAAGCTCAATATGATTGGTATCAAAAAATAGATAGAAAAGATCCACATTTTCTTTCTATAAGCTAGCCTTGAAACAAACCAAAACAAACAATATGCTACAATACCTGAAGCAAACATAACGCATACTGTTGTAATATTCAATACTTGATTTGCATACGAAGAAAACAAAACTTTTATACCATACACAAAACCTGCACCAGAAATTAATGGTAAAAAAATAAATGACGAGGTTTCAAATGATTTTTTTGGAGACAAGCCAAGCCACCTTCCAACAACAAATGTAATTGCAAGCCTAGAAATTCCAGGCAAAAGAGCAAGACCCTGAACAAATCCTAATATAGAAAAGATTCTCAGATCAACTTTTCTATATTTTTTTTGATTAATAAACCTCAACGACAACAAGGCAAACAAACTCAATGCCAAACCATAAACTATCGGAATTCTAGAAACCTCAAGCACAGGAAATAAAAAATAACATCCCGCCGTAAACGCATCAGCACAAATAATTCCTATTGCCAAAGGAAGAATTTTGTAAAACAATGGTTTTATATTTTTTAAAAGAAACCAGATCTTTTTTCTAAAGAAACAAAATAAAACAATCGCGCTAACACCATGAAGCATATGGTCAACCTCATGCACACAACACAAAAGATGAGAAGATTTTTCAAAAATAAAAACCAACCGTTCGTAGAAAGCAAGATGCGTAGAACTGCTTATTGGAAGGCTTTCAAGAATTATTTTTAGTGCGATCCAGACATAAAAAAACGACATTCTATAAACTTTCTTTTTAAAAATCTATTGATTGATTATAAGGTTTTATGTACGATTTCTTGCAAGAGATAAAACTAGTAGTATAATATTAAACAGCTCGATAAGAGTAAAGTAGCGCATCAAATTGATTGACTTCACAGTTAAAATATATTACTGTAGGGTCAAGACAGCGTAGCATCTACGCAATTAGTTGATGTAATCAGTAGTTTAACTCTCTTTACATATAAAAGGCGAAAGGAGGTAAAAAAAGAAAGAGAAATAAATTGAAGTAAAAAAGGGATGGAGTCTCGTAATGAAAGCAACCACGATTTATATATACAAGAATAATATTTTTTTCTAGTTGTTATTTACATTTTGAAATCGTTTCACCAAGTGAATACGCAATGAGGAGTATCTAATATGAAACGTATGTTAACAGGTTTATTCGTAGCATCTATTCTTTTAAGTTCAGTTTTAAAAGCTGATGAATACGGAAGACCTTTCTATGCATCTCGCTCACAAGGCGCAAATCTTCCACACGCAATGGTCATGTCAGATGGTCAAGAAGGCATCTTTGGAATGGAAGAACTATATGGCAAATTTGATATACTAGGTGGCTACGGCAGAACCTGGAAATCAGATAAAATTGGTAAATACCTTTCTCTAAAATCAGACAATGACACAATGACAATTGGTGCAACATCAACAGATGGCACAAACACTATAGCCGCTGTTAACCTTGGTCTCAGTCCTGATGCAGCCGCAACTCTAAAATTAGCACCTAAAAAAGAAGATATCTTCTTTGACTTTGGCGCATTTGTTGGATTTGATGAGTATGTAGAAGGTCTATGGCTCAAGTTACGTCTCCCAGTAGTTCGCACAAAATGGAACCTTGGCGGAGACCTAACAGTAACATCAGCAGGTACAGCAGTTGCAAATTATTTCCAAACTGGCGCAACCCCTGCAACAGTACCAGCAGCACCAACAGAAGAACAATTATTGGCTGGTGAATTTACATGTGGTTACCTTGATACAAAACAAACACATGCAAAATTCTATGCTGGCGACAAAATAGAAACAGCATTAACAGATGTTGCAGCTTCTATTGGTTGGAACTTCATCCGTAAAGATAAAGGCTTCTTTGGTCTTTACATTCATGGCTTAGTTCCTACAGGAACACGTCCAACAGCAGAATTTGTATTTGAACCTATTGCAGGTAACGGCCGTCACTTTGAAATTGGTGGTGGACTTGTTGGTAAAGCTTGTCTCTGGGAAAACGATAACGAAGAACAAAAGCTTTGCTTCAATGTTGACGCACGCGCAACACACATGTGGAAAGCCACACAAAAGAGAACCTTTGATCTTACAGCAAATGGTAAAGGTAGCAGATACCTCTTACTCAAAGAATTCGTTGCAGCTGGCACATTTGCAGATAAATTAGTCCGTGGACCAAACGTATTGACATTAGATGCAAAAATCAAAGTCAATGTTCAGTTTGAAGGCGCAGCAATGTTTACATACCATTACAAAGGTCTAACAGCTGATCTTGGTTACAACCTCTGGGGCAGAACTAAAGAAGAAGTTTCAGAATTTGTAGACACAATTGCAGCAGACAAATATGGTATCTATGCTCAAACAACTGCTAACTGTAATGCAACAGGCAACTTGGATGACAAAACAGCTTCAACAGCTACAATTAGCAACTCTGCTGTAGCAGCTGACGTAACAGCAAATGTTTACATCTCAAATGACAGTCTTGACAAAGACGGTTCATGCGCACCATCAGCATTAACACACACAGTATTTGCAAACTTGGGCTACTGCTGGGATGAAAATGAATGGAAACCTTTTGTTGGCTTAGGCGGAAACTGCGAATTCTGCGCTGGCAACAAAGCGTTTGACCAATGGTCAGTCTGGGGTAAACTCGGATTCTCATTCTAAGAAAAGTAGTAATTAGAAGTTAACTACTTGGCAAAGAATCTAGTACTAAAACAACCCGAGATTTTTCTCGGGTTGTTTTTTTATTCTCATCTAACTTTTGCTCAACTTAATTTTAAATATATTCAAAACAAATATTAATCTTACTTGCCGTTCATATCCATTCAACTCGGTTTTCAACCTCGCTCAGGACAAACTGTAGATAATTATACTTTCACACAAACATACTTTACCATCCGTTCGCCCTGAGCAACGTCAAAGGATATACTTCTAACGGATAATAATTCAATCCTTTACCATCCGTTCGTCCTAAGCAACGTCGAAGGATATATTCGAACGGATAATAATTCAATCCTTTCCGTCCGTTCGTACTGAGTAAGCGAGTTCTTAACGAGCGCATCGAATGTAAACGAACACAAAATAAAATTCACCTGCATCGTTCGAAGATACCCATTCGATGCGTCCTACGGACTTACTCAGGGCGAACGGGAGCTTTAACCTCTGTAGAATTTTATACTTTCACACAAACATACTTTACCATCCGTTCGTCCTAAGCAACATCGAAGGACATATTCTAACGAATAATAATTCAATCCTTTACCATCCGTTCGCCCTAAACAACGTCGAAGGATATATTCGAACGGATAATAATTCAATCCTTTCCGTCCGTTCGTACTAAGCAACATCGAAAGACATATTCTAACGAATAATAATTCAATCCTTTACCATCCCGTTCGTACTGAGTAAGCGAGTTCTTAACGAGCGCATCGAATGTAAACGAACACAAAATAAAATTTACTTGCATCGTTCGAAGATACCCATTCGATGCGTCCTACGGACTTACTCAAGGCGAAAGGCAAACAATTTTTATAAAAGAACAGGATCGCAACATCAAAAAAAATTGCCCACGAAAATCCATGGGCAACAACCAAAAAAAGGAGAGAAATAATAAAGAAGTTCTAGTTCTTTTTGCGCACAACCAAATTAATAGCCTTTTCAACTGAGGTTATTCTTTCCGCTTCGTCATCGGTAACCTCAATGTCATACTTTTCCTCTATCGCCATAATAATTTCAACCAGGTCAAGAGAATCTGCGCCCAAATCTTCAAATGTAACAGCGTCCTTTACAGCATCATCATCTACTGACAGCTTGCTTTTTACAATCTCTACAACGTCCCCTTTTACATTTTCTGCATCAAACAAAGCCATGCCAAATCCTTACTGTTTTTTACTTCTCATGAAATCTAAAAATGTTTTAAGTCTAAAAATACTTTCCTCTTTTCCAATAGTTACCAACAAATCAAAGACTCCAGGGCTTTCAACCGTTCCTGTAAGCGCCAACCGAGTTGGCTGGGCAACATACGCAAACTTAACCCCTTGCTCCTTAGAAATATCTCTCAAGCTTTCAGAAACTTCTTCTTTATAAAAAGCATCAATTTCCGAAAGCTTTATAACCATTTTTTCAACAATTTCTTCTGTGCCTTCGTTTACCCATTTTTGCATGCCACTGGTAGAATAATCTTGTGGTAAACTTTCAAAGCTACATATTATTTCTACAAAATCTTTAAGAGTTTTAACTCTGTCCTTATACAGTTCAATAAGAGAAAGAACTGTTTCTTTATCAAATTTATTACAAGAACTCAAAAAGTTTGAATCAACATCCTTTTCAATTAATTCAAGTATTTTTTTTGCACTTAGCTCTCTTATGTATAACCCATTTAACCAATTAAGTTTTTCAATATCAAAGGCCGCCCCATTTTTTACCACACCTTCAATTGAAAAATACTCAATCAACTCCTGCATAGAAAAAACCTCTTGGTCACCATGAGCCCAGCCCAAACGGGCCAAATAATTTACCAAGGCATCAGAAAGATAACCATTCTTGGTATACTCAGAAACGGATGTCGCTCCATCTCGCTTGCTAAGCCTTCCACCTTTTGGACTCAAAATTAACGGTATGTGAGCAAATTTCGGCACAGAATAACCACAAGCCTTATACAGTAAAATCTGTTTTGGGGTACTTGATAAAAGATCTTCTCCGCGAATCACGTGCGAAATCTTCATGTCCGCATCATCAACTGTAACCACAAAGTTGTACGTTGGTGAACCATCAGAACGCGCAATAACAAAGTCCTCAATTTGCTCACGATCAAAAGCTATTTCACCGCGAATCAAATCTGATACAACAACTTTTTCAATATCATTTGGAACTTTAAAACGAATTACGTAAGGCCCTTCTTGACTCTGGTCAACACTACGGCACCGTCCATCATAACCTCTATAAGCACCCTTTGCTTCAAGCCCTTCTTTGCGTTTTTTAAGATCATCTTGAGAACAAAAGCACTTGTAAACATGCCTATTTTTCACCAAATGTTCTATTACATCGTTATATTTTTGGCTTCGATCAGATTGAAATACAACAGGCTCGTCCGGCTCTATTGATATCCATTTTAGAGATTGCAAAATAGAGTCTACATATTCTTTTTTAGACCGTGGCAAATCAGTATCTTCTATTCGGACAAGAAAAGAACCACCGGTATGTCTTGCATATAACAAATTAAACAATGCGGTTCTTAAACTTCCAATATGCAAATGTCCCGTTGGAGATGGCGCAAATCGAACTCTAACTGATTCATTTTTTGTTATTGCCATGGAATTACTATTCTCCAATCTGCTCTAGCTTTCCTTTTACAACCTTAACCCACGGACTTAACTTTTTCTTGCCTTTTTCATCAGCCGAGAACTCTTTAACCAGTTCTTTCCATTCAGCTTTTGCTAAAGGCATTTTATCATTCGTCCAATAATAAAGACCAAGATAATACAATGCCACGTCTCTATTTATATTTCCTTTATCACCGGCAAGTTTCTTTAGCAAATCAAGCCCCTTGGCGTCCCCCTGATCTATCTGTAAAAGAGCCAATTTGGTACTGAATAAATTGTAAACAGGCGACTTTGAAGATAGCTTTTTAATAGCAGCTTCAAGATTTGTTACAGCCTCACCCATTTTTCCTTGGCGAACCAAAGTTTCAACCTCAAACATTTTAATGTACGGCGCCAAGTTTGAACCTGAATCTTGGTCATAAGCTCCACGGAACTCCATTTCCAAATCAGCCCATTCCTCTTTTGCCTCTTTTTTCATACCAGCAACAAATTTTCTTAAGCCCTGGTCATAAGACTGGATCGAATCACAAAAATATTCCTGCGCCTTTTGATCTCTTGCGTCCATATAAAAATATACTCCGCCTCCAACTCCGCCAAAAACGGCAAGCACAGCCAGGCCAATTAAAATTTCTTTGCTATAATCGTAATCTAAAAACTGGTCCCATAAATTTGTAAATATATCTTTTTCTAACATGAAGATCCTCTTTTTGAATTTTCTACAGTGGGCTCTCTTCCCACCCACGCTTGTTTAATAAAACTGAAGGCTTAATTGTGATTGTATCTCCAAGATCCTGCTTTATTTGTTTCTTAAACTTTTCAACAACACCTTTTTTAACAATATCAAACGCATAAAAAATCGCATTAGATATTGCTCTCGAACTTGATCGACCATGAGAAATAACAACCGGATGATTAACACCCAAAAGCAATGCCCCACCACGAGACGCATAATCAATTTTTTGCTTTAATTTTTTATAAATCGGTGAATTAATAAAAGCTCCAGCCTTGGAAAAAACACTTTTTCCATGCTCTATCTTTAACCAATGCGACATAGTCTGAGCAACCGCCTGCATACTCTTTAGAAAAACATTTCCCACAAAACCATCACACACAACAACATCAGTACAGTCTTGCCCCAAAATTGCACTTGGCTCAAGATTACCAACAAAATTGATATCCGATGAATCCAACAATGCATACGTATCTTTGACGACTGTTGATCCTTTGTATGGTTCATGTCCATTTGAAAGCAACGCTACTCGAGGAAAAGAAATATCTTTTACCAACGAAACATAAGCACAGCCCATAAAAGCAAACTCTTTAAGGTGTTCTGGCTTACAATCAACGTTGGCTCCCAGATCCATGCAAAAAACCGACTCATTACAAGTCGGCAAAAATTCACCAATCGCAGGCCTATTTATCCCTGGAACTTTTCCCGAAATTAACGACCCGGCAATTAAAGTTGCGCCAGAATTTCCAGCCGACACAACAGCTTTTGACCTTCCATCGGCAACGGCCTCAACGGCCTTCACAATGGATGACTCTTTTTTTCTCATCACGGTTCTGACAGGCCGTTCATCCATGTGAATAACTTCGCTACAATGAATTATTTTAATGGGAAGAATATCCCACTGATTGTCACATTCCAGCAAACATTGCACTATTTGATTTTTGTCACCAAACAAAGAAACTGGAACTCCGGCCTTTGCAGCCAACCATGCTCCTTTAACAATAACCTTAGGAGCAAAATCTCCGCCCATGGCATCAACAGCTATCATAAACACACCCTTTTACGGTTTAAGGTTTGCTTTCCCCCTCTTCAACCTTTGCTTCTAGAGCTTCATCTTCATGCTGTTTTGCTTGCTGGCTAGCTGCCTTTGCTTGTTGTAGCTCTTTTCTTCTTGCAAGCTTTTCTTGGCCGGTTTTCATTATTTTTCGACCCTTATAAAAACCACACTGATCACAAACTTGATGAGAACTGATCGGGGCACTGCAATTTGCACAAACACTAGCTGGTGCCGGTTTAATAGCCCTTCCTGAATGACGTGAATCTCTGCGCGCCCGCGATGTCTTCCTTTTAGGTACTGCCATAATAAAATCTCCGAATAAACCTAATGGGATAAAAACTATTTTTGCAAAAATAAAGAACCTTAAAATAATTCAAGATTCTATAGATATAACATACAGAAAAAATGATCGAATGGCAAAATTCGCATACATTTTATGCATCATATTTTTTATTAATTTTTATGGTATTTAAAGGCAAATAATTAAGATAAAAAAATGACATGAAAAAAACTAACAATAGAGCTTATTTGCACCGTTCGAAGATACCCATTCGATGTACCCTCCGGGCTTAATCAGGGCGAACGCAGTCAATCCATTAAATAAAGTAAATCTATTCTTGAAAAGAAATCGAATGCATACGAGCAGATAACTCAATATCAAGCTTATCCACAAGGCAGAAAAGTAAAAGGGTATATTCGAATGGATATTATTTCTTTTGCCACATACCAGAAAAGTCCTGTTCAACCTTGCCTTTAATTTGTAAGTCAAAGAGGACAATGTGAATGTCATTGACGTCTTTCTTTAAATCGCTAGAAATGTCATCAACCGATCTTGGAATAACACAGTAATCCAAGAGGTTTCGTTCAAAATCTGTGCAATCGTCAATCTCCACCTTATCAATATTAACCTCGTCAGAACCACAATCCTTATTTAAATTGCACACATTACACAGTTCATCAAAAATGTCTGCACTTGAATTAACTAGCTTGGCCCCTTTTTGTATTAATTTGTGACACCCGGCACTTAAAATATCATCAACACAACCAGGAACAGCAAAAACCTCTCTACCCTGGTCAAGTGCATAATAAGCCGTAATTAATGCTCCACTTTTTTCAGCAGCTTGAACAACAATTGTCCCTAGAGATAATCCTGAAATTATCCTGTTGCGCGCAGGAAAATTTTCTGCAATTGGTTGCGCTTCCAATGGAAACGAGCTCACAAGAGCACCACCACTCTCTACAATCTGGTTAAACAACGGCCTATTTCTTGCCGGATACAAACACAACAAACCAGACCCCAAAACAGCTACAGTTTTCCCTCCTTGCTCAATAGCCTCAACATGCGCCATACTATCTGCTCCCAGAGCTCCACCACTTACTATTGCAAATCCGTTATTAATACAATCGGGTATAATTTTATGTAAAACTCTTTGCGCATAATAACCCGCTTTACGGGCACCAACAAATGCCAACGCATTACGCTCTTTCCAAACAAGCTCTCCCTTTACATACAAAACAACTGGAGGAACATGAACTGAACGTAAAACTTGAGGGTAATCATCATCTACCATTGTGACAATTTTGATATTATTACTATCCGCAAGTAAAACTTCTTTTTCAAGAACGTCAAAATTGTTAAGACCATCTATAATTTTTTGAGATAAGCTTTCCGAGATTCCAGACTTTCTAAGTTCATAAGACCGACTTGAATAAACCCTAGAAATATTGTCCAACCCAAAAAACGCCACTAGTTTTTTTGTTGTAGCTGGACCAACTCCTGAGATTAACGACAAGTGTAAAAGAGTTTTTTGTGTATCTTTCATAATGTAAAAAAATAGGATAAACGCCCCGCCAGTGGCGGGGCAAACTTTTTATGCTATACCAGAATCCAATTCCTCTTCGTCCTGCTCATCCTCTTCTTCTTCGTCTTCAGAAGCAACGCCGATACTTAGATTTATAAGGCCCTCTTGTTTCTCAGCCTCTTCGGCAGAAGATTTTTCTTCTTCTACAATTGACTCACCATTTTCTGATTCATCCGAAGCTTTTTTCGTTTCAGTTTTATCTTCAGCAGACTCTCCAATAGGCTCAGTTGTTTTATCAACGGCCTTTGGGATATTTTTTTCCTGGCCTAAGTTTTCACTATCATCTGGATCATTAAGATCTTCATCGTCAAAAGCAACAACACCAATTAATTTCTGTGCCTTTTCTAGACGAATTAAACGAACTCCCTGTGCATGACGGCCCATGGTTCTAACCTCTGATGGATCTAGACGAATAATTTTTCCGTTAATATCAATCAACAGGATGTGAGAAGTGTCCGAGATTCTGGCCAGACCAATTACATTCCCATTTCTCTTACCGGTAGGAATGGTCCGAACACCAACACCACCACGGTGAGCAACTCTGAAATTTCTAACTTTAACTCGTTTTCCGTATCCTCGTTCAGTTGCAAAGAGAACGTCACAGTCTTCGTCCGAAACAACTTCCATTCCAACAACCACATCATCAGTCTTCAACCTAATTGCTCTAACGCCTGCAGCCTGTCTGCCCATTTGTCTAACTTCTTTTTCGCTAAACCTAATTCCTTGACCATACAAGGTTGCAACAACAATCGAATCATCACCCGTGCTAAGGGAACAGAAAACAAGCTCATCGCCCTCTCTTAATGATAATGCTCGAATTCCTGTAGAACGAATCTTAGCAAATGACTGAGCGTCAGTTCTCTTTATTACACCCTTCTTAGTAATCATTACCAAACTTTGTTTTTCCATGTCTTTTGTGCAAAGCAACTTAACAACATGCTCACCATCTTGCAAAGGTAACAAGTTTACAATTGCACGGCCCTTAGAAATTCTAGATCCTTCTGGAATTTCAAAAACCCGAACATTGTAGACTCGGCCAAAATTAGTGAAGAAAAGTAACTCATCGTGAGAATTTGCAACAAATAGATCCGAAACAATGTCGTCACTTTCTTGCAACGACGCCATACCCATCTTTCCTTTGCCGCCTCTATGCTGAACTCCGTAAGTACTTAACGAAACTCGTTTTATGTAACCCTTACGCGTAAGTGTTACCACAACGCTTTCTTCTGGTATTAAGTCTGCTTCCGTAAATGCATCTATTGCCCCCTCTATGCGAGACGCTCGCGCATCACCATATTTTCTCAAGGTCTCTTCTAATTCTGTTACTATTTCATTTTTAAGAATGGAAAAATCATCCAAAATTGATTTAAGACGAGAAATTGTTTTTTTAATCTCATCCATTTCTTGCCTTATTTTTTCTTGCTCCATTCCAGTCAAACGTTGCAAGCGCATTTCCAAAATAGCCTTACCCTGATCTTGAGAAATCAAGAAGCGCTTATTGAGCAACTTAATAGCTTCTTCTGCAGCCTGAGACTGCTTAATTAGCTTAATTACTTCGTCGATATTCTGCAGGGCAACAATAAATCCTTCCAGAATATGCTCTCTGTTCTTGGCCTTTTTTAAGTCAAATTCTGTTCTCTTGTAGATAACATCTTTTCTATGCGATAGAAATTCTGTTAACAACTCTTTTAGGGTAAACACCATAGGCTTATTGTCCAAAAGAGCAAGCATCAATATGGAAAAACTAGTTTGCAAGTTTGTATGCTTATAGAGCAAATTTAATATTACTTGCGGCATTTCACCACGCTTTAACTCAATTACAACCCGCATCCCCCTTTTGTCAGACTCATCGCGAATGTTGCTAATACCCTCAACAACTTTATTTTTTACAAGATCGGCTATTTTAATAATTAGTTCTGATTTGTTAACTTGATAAGGAAGCTCTGTAATAACAATCGCTTCTCTTTTTTTGTTTTCCTCAATATCTACAACCGCACGCAAAATAACTCTTCCGCGACCAGTTCTATAAGCCTGAACAATTCCAGCTCTACCACAAATAATGCCACCTGTTGGAAAATCCGGTGCCGGAACTATTTGGAACAATTCATCTTCAGAAATATTTGGATTTTTTAACAAAGCCAAACAAGCATTTATTACTTCTGTTAAATTATGAGGAGGAATAGATGTTGCCATACCAACAGCAATACCAGCTGTACCATTTATTAATAGCTGCGGCAACTTACTTGGCAAAACCGTAGGTTCAACCGTTGACTCATCAAAGTTGGGAACAAACCTTACTGTATCTTTTTCAATATCTGCAAGCAATTCATCTGAAATTTTTTTCATTCGAACTTCTGTATAACGCATTGCTGCAGCACTGTCTCCATCAACCGAACCCCAGTTTCCTTGTCCGTCTAACAAAGGATAGCGTTTTGAAAAAACTTGAACCATACCAACCATGGTATTGTACACAGCTGTGTCACCATGAGGATGAAATTTACCAAGAACATCACCAACAACTCTAACAGATTTATGATACGGACGGTTGTAAAAAAAACCAAGCTTATGCATTGTATACAAAATTCTTCTGTGTACTGGTTTTAAGCCATCCTTTACGTCAGGAATCGCACGACTTACAATAACCGACATTGCATAATCCAAAAACGAAGTTTTTAATTCATTTTCAATCAAAACTGGCTTAATATTCTTATTAAGGTCTTTTCCGTCAGCAGATGAATCCATACGAAACCCTTTATCTCTTTTTTTGACAAATTTGTTAAAAAACTACTCTTTTTACCTTTTAACAAGCCACATTATTGTACCACAAAAAGACTCCCTAGTAAAAAGAAACAAAGCTGTTATATGTTTCACATTTCACAGAAGCAAAACTTTACAAATTGTAATATTTATAGTAATCTTGTATCTATAATGTCACTTTAATTGAAACATTATAGATACAAAGCGTCACAAAATGGAGGAATATGTGAAAAAACAACTTTTGATGTTATTTGCCTTTTTTATAGCTTCGCTAAATATCCTTGCAGGAAACTCTCATACAGAATGGAGACGATGCAAACAATTAGTAACACTAGAAAATAGAAGTCACCACTTCTACGAAATTCTAAGTCAATTAGAACAAAAAGCACGAAGACTTGGAAAAAGTCCCGAAGCTAGCAGGCGATATCGCAAACTATCAAGAAGATTATATAAAACATTAACAACAATAAGTCTTTTAAGCTTATCACGAGAAGAGACAATAGAATATTTTAGAAGCTTATAGCTTATTAGTGGAGGAATTAAATCATGAAAAAACAATTACTTTTACTATTTACAATGTTATCTATCACAGTCTTGTCTTATTCAGCTTCCGCAAAACAATCAAAATCATCAGGAGCACCACCAAAAACAGATGAGCTCGAACTTAGATTGCTAGAAGGAGCCGCAGATGCCTCACCTAGACACGCTACAGAAAGCGCTCCACCAAGATTAGACGATTATGAATTAAAACGATTATTAATGGAAAAAGAAGAAAGTATAAGACTTCATGACCAATCAATATTGAGACTAAGAATTAGACGACTTTGTATAAACCCGCTACAACAAGAAGCTACAGAACTCAGAAATCTTAAAGAGAAATTTAACAGAGAATTACATCTAGATCTTATTAGATATGGCTCTCGTGATGCTGTTCGTGGTCACATGAAAAAACTAAAATCAGAGGTTGACAGCCTTTCCTTACCAAAAACATAAGAAAATACACAAAAGGAATAAATACAATTAATTTTAATTATTATAATTGGAGGAATTAAATCATGAAAAAACAATTATTTTTACTATTTACAATGATATCTATCACAATATTATCTTCTGCATCGGCCCCAAAAGGAACAAGGTCAGCAGGAGCCTCACCAAGACCCTTTGAAGTAGAAGTTGACGAACTTACCGCACAAGCTCTCGACACCTTAGCTTCGCCTAGGCATGTTTCAGAGAGTGCTCCACCAAGATTGGAGTCATCAGTAGATGAATTTGCAAAAGAAAAAGCAGCTAGAATGCTTCACCACAAAATGACAACATGCAGAGAAATACTAAAACGTGCAGTTAAGGGCCGAGAAGGAAACCCAACAAGAACAAGAAAAGGTGCTCTTGAGCTTAGACGATACGAAGACGAACTTGATAGAGAAGAAGAAATGGACGTATATAGAACTGGTACATGCGGCGACATTCGACGTCATATGGAACAACTAAAAAGAGACGTTGCTGCAACCGCTCTTTCAAAAAGAAGAAGAGAGGCATATCAGGCATCTCGCGCAATGGAAAAAGAACAACAACGAGAAATTAAAAAACAGCTTGAAGAAGAGCAAATGCTCGATGGGCTAAGAGCAGCCGCAGAAGAAAGCGTAAGAAGCCGTAATGCCGCACGAGAAAGAGCTAAAATTGCAAGAGAAAGAGAGCTTGGAAGAGACAGAGAATCGGCAGCAGCAATAGAAGAGTTTTTAAGAGAGGAAGCTGAAGCCAAAGCTCAAGCAGATCAAGAAAAAGCAGCTCAAGAAAAAGCAGAGCGCGATAGAATAATAGCTGAAGAATTAGCAATGATGAGAGCAATGGGTGAAAGCGCACCTTTATTATGATTCAGGAGATGAAGACTGGGCTATTACTTTTTAATACCAGCCGTTGCTAAACATAAAAATTAAAACGCGGTAAGTTTTTACCGCGTTTTTTATTGTTCAAAATTACACATAACACAAAAAAGTCTCTAACTTTTTCTATCCATTCGAAAATACCCATTCGACTCGGTTTTTCAACCTCGCTCAGGGCGAACGGGCACGCAACCTATTTTCAATCCGTTTGTACTGAGCAAAATGAGCTGTTAGCGAATGCAGTCGAATGTAAACGAACACAAAATAAAGCTTAATTGATATTGCCACCGTTCGAAGAGACCCATTCGACAAAAAATGGTAACAATTTGTTTTTTCGCCACGTATAAACAAACTGCCAAATTTTGTTTTTGGCTTATTTTGAGGTTTTTTTGGTATAATGTAATATTATGTTTTGTTGGTTTATAAACCTGCGAGTTTTATGAATAAATTTTTTATTATTTTTTCAGCTCTCTTATGCAATTTTATTTTTGTTTGTGGCTGTGCCGAAAAAACGATAGTTCATACATCCAAGTTAATACATCCAACAATAAAAGCTGCCCAAGAAAGGCTCTCAGAACAAATTGGTGAAGTGATAGTAACAAAAAGGTTTAACATTCTTTCAGACGAATTTTCAGCTAAAAAAGCAAAAGCTAAAGCTGAGAAAGAAGCAAAAAAACAAGCAGAGAGAGAAGATCTTGACCAATGGTTAGAAGAAAATGGATGTACCTTTGTGAAAGAATTTGAAACAGAAAAAAAACATTAAATTATTTGACTAAAAATAAGGTAGCAATGAATAAAATTAAATTTTATTTAGCAATAATGATTTTTACAACAACGTTAAGTGCTAATATTTTTGCCGGAGATGATGCCAGAGAAGTTGCCAACACCGTAAATCGCTTCAAAATGACATATGAAAGACTTTGCAAAGCAACAGAAACGTTAGTATTAAATGCTGAAGGAGATGAAGCGCAACTAAAAGAAGCATTAAACTGTCACAACATTCAAACAGCTAGCCTTATCTCGTTTGCCTTAAAGGCAATTGAACAGAGACCTGAAACAATAGAAATCGCACGTCAAGCTGCAGAATCACTGGCCCAAGAACTTGCAAAAAGAGAAAGTCATTAAATACATTATGGACATAAAAGATATAAATTTAAAAGACTTTACCCCAGACAAAATTAGAAACTTTTCTGTTATTGCACATATCGACCATGGCAAATCAACTTTGTGCGACAGATTGTTAGAATTTACAGAAACAATCTCAACAAGGGCAAACGCTGAGCAATTTTTAGACAAACTACAAGTTGAAAGAGAGCGCGGAATAACAGTAAAAGCACAAACCGCATCAATGTTTTATACGCATAATGGAACAACATACCTTCTTAACTTGATTGACACTCCAGGTCATGTTGATTTTAGCTACGAAGTTTCTAGGTCATTGTATGCATGCCAAGGGGCTCTTCTTTTAACTGATGCCAGCCAAGGAATAGAAGCACAAACAATGGCAAACTTTTATCTAGCATTTGATCAAAATCTAACCATTATTCCGGTTATAAACAAAGTAGATATCGCCAATGCCCGGCCAGAACATGTTAAGGAACAACTAAAACACCTTTTTGATTTCGATCCCGATGAGTGTATTTTGACATCCGCAAAAACCGGAAAAGGAATAGATGCGACCCTACAAGGAATAGTGCAACGCATACCACATCCAAAAAGCAATACAGACAAGACATTAAAAGCACTACTATTTGATTCATGGTACGACGATTACAAAGGGGTAATTTGCTTAATCTCAATAAAAGATGGAAGCCTAAAAAAAGGTGATTTAATAACCTTAATGCATACAGATAAGACATACGAAGTTTTAGAAATTGGTCTCATGTTCCCAGACCAAACCCCTGTTGATGCCTTATATGCAGGACAGGCTGGATACGTAATAACAGGAATGAAAACCATAAAAGAGGCACGCGTTGGCGACACTATTCATCTAAAAAAACATGCCGTTGAGCCATTTCCAGGGTTCAAGCCAGCAAAACCCATGGTATTTGCAGGAATCTTTCCAACCGATACAGAAGATTTTGAAGCAGTTCGAGATGCCATTGAAAAACTTATTCTTAACGACGCCAGTGTTTTTTGTGAAAAAACATCATCTGACGCACTTGGTCTTGGATTCCGTTGCGGATTTTTGGGCCTTTTACATATGGATGTTTTCAAACAAAGACTCGACCAAGAATACGATGTTTCTGTGCTAGCAACAGCACCTAGCGTTTTATACAAAATTGTCATGAAATATTCTGGAGATGTTTTAGACATACAAAATCCATCAGATTTTCCAGACCCAGGCAAAATAGAAGAAATTCAGGAACCAATTTTAGAATCAACAATTCTTGTTCCACAAAAATATCTTGGCAACATTTTAAAGCTATGCCAAGACAAGCGTGGCAAACAAAAAGAGATGACATACCTCGATGAGGACAGAGTTATTCTCAAATACATGCTGCCGCTAAATGAGGTAGCCACAGATTTTTACGATCAACTTAAATCTGCAAGCGCAGGGTATGCAAGCTTGGACTACGAAAATGCCGGATATAAAAAAGCTGATTTGGTAAAAATGGACGTTTTAATAAACGGAAAATCTGTTGATGCTCTTTCAATAATTATTCACAGGGAACATTCATATCAAACCGGGCGCGACCTTGCCCAAAAACTTCGCAAAGTTATTCCAAGACAACTCTTTGAAGTGGTAATACAGGCTGCAATTGGAGCAAAGATTATTGCACGAGAACGAGTTGCCCCATTGCGCAAAAATGTTACCGCAAAATGCTACGGCGGTGATATTACCAGAAAACGAAAACTTCTTGAAAAGCAAAAAGCTGGTAAAAAAAGAATGAAAAAAGTTGGAAATGTAGATATTCCACAAGAAGCATTCTTAACAATTCTCAAAAGATAACTAATAACTCAAGCTATAAAAAATTGTTCTTCCATTGAATTTTAGTTGCTTGTAAAAAATACTTGTTATGGTTATACATTAAATAATTGGTTTTTATTTTCACACAAAAAAGGAATTTAGAATGATAAAAAAAATCTCAAATTCTCCAGATTTATTTTCTGGAAATATTTTTATTTTTCATGCATTTGACATTGGTGACAGCATCTCTCTTGAAGGAATAAAAAAAGCACAACTACTTCTTTCTCCACCTCAGACAATTCCAAAATACTTCAAAAATTACCACACTCCGTTAAGCGTTGAACTACCACACCCACACAGCACAAGCAAGTGTATATCTGTTAACTTACACCACTTTGGAGCCGTTGGCTTGGTTTACCAGGTACCATTTCAAGACACTCTAGAAAATCTTCGCAAAGAATTAAGTGATGTTGATAACGAATATCAAGAGCAAAGTATTTCCGATCTAAAAGCTTTGTACAAAAAAATCAAACCGCATATATTTCAGCCAAATTTTTTTCACCATAAAACATCTTATATTGTAGTTCAAGTCGATCCAAGCCCCAAAATGAAAGATATTGATCAAATTACACAAAACTACGGAAATATTATAGCCTCCATGCTAAGGCTTGAAGATGTACAACTTTCTGATGAACAAAAAGATGAAATACTAGACAACAACATTGGGTACTATCGAAAAGACCTGGTTCTCATTGACACTGAATGCGCATTTGTTTACGACGCTGAATACCACGAACTTCTTAACTTCTTTGAATTTGCAAATCTACAACAACTCGAACTACAGTATTTTGACAACCTATTAGAGAAACAACTCAATACATTTTATGAAAAGCGCGGTCCATCAATACCATTAAAGTCTTATTTACCATTTGTTGGACTAAAAAATGATCCAATAAGTGAGCTAGACAAACTAAGAGTCGATATTTCTGTTATTACAGAGCGACTGGAAAACAGTATAAAAATTACAGGGGAAGCATACTATACAGAGCTGTACGCACACCTTATAGACAAACTAAATCTGTTGGGATGGCAAGAATCAATAGAACGAAAGTTATCAGTTCTTCGTGACATCAAAACAGTGTACAACGACAAAATAAATACATTCCGAGAACACATGCTCGAAACACTTATAATTATTTTAATTTTTATTGAGTTAATGGTAGGAATTTTTAAATAAACCTATTTTGCAACTACAACCTTTGAGGGCCTAATAACTTTATCTTTGCGCTTAAAACCTTTTTGTGTGACATCCACAAGCTCGTTTGACTTGTGGTCGGCAGAATCGATGTGCGCAATGGCTTCATGAATTTCTGGATTAAATTCTTTGCTTTGCTCAATTTCTCCAACACCGTATTTTTCCAGAAGTTTATATAAAGAATCGCTAATCATTTTAAAACCATCAAGCCAAATTTGGTCTCCTTTTTCAATTCCGTGTTTTTCGCACTCTGCAAACGCACGGTCAAAGTCATCTACAATTGAAAGAAAATCAATCAAAACATTTTCTTGCGCACCTGAAATCCATTTTAAAGATTCTTGTTCTATGCGATTTTTGTAATTTTGAAAGTCAGCATTAACTCTCAAAAATCGTTCCTGCAATTCTTCTAGTTGCTTATCACAATTTTCTTTATCTTCAGCAGATGTTTTTTTATTTTTTTCGTTCTTGTTCGAGTCTTTCTTTTTAAACACGCGACCCCCACAGATTTAGATTTTCATTTAATAATACGACACATATATAGTATACCAAATATCAAAACAAATACTAAGGCGCAAAATAAGAACAAAAGCTTCTCTTTTTCTAACATTTCTTTTATAACTATGTAATGATTGTGTAGGATTACACTTATGCTATTTATATAAAAGGAATTAGCTCATGAAGAAAAAACTTTCTTTAGTTTTAATAACTATATTTGTACTATCACTTCCTACAAAAAATTTTCCATTTTTCGGTTCCTACACTTTTAACAAGGCACAGTTACCAATACCAGAAACACGCGAATCCCGACCTTGGTTGACATCTTTTGACGCTGAATTTTTTATTGGATCAACTGAAAAATCAGAAGACCAAAAAGGAAACACAACTGAACTTTTAAATCTTTACGGACTACACAACATGAAAGCTCTTGGAACAGGTGTTACAAATCTAGATCCAACAAAAACAGAAGACAATGTTTTAATTGCACTAAACGGAATGGCATCAAGAGACAACTTTGGAATGTTTGAATTTAAAGGTAAATACTCAATAAAAGAAGTTGGCATTGATCTTAAGCAAAATTTTTCTCGCGGTTTTTTTGCACAAATACTTATACCAATTGTTTCTGAAAGCACAGGAGATATAACATATACAGACAAGTCTCCAGATGGTGGCACCGCACCAAACAAAAACTCTATTGAATGGCAAAATTTTCTTGCCTACTTTGATAGAATTTTAGAAAAATACAAGCTCAATATTAAAGAAACAACGTATGAAGGCTTGGGTGATGTTGGAGCCTTTGTTGGATGGACATACAATAATAAAAGCAACGAACAATTAGACTTTCTTAACGCCACAATAAAAACAGGAGTTTTGTTTCCTGTCTCAACAGAGGCAGAAGAAGGAATTTGTTTTGACACCGCTTCAGGTTCAAACGGGCACAGAGCCTTAAACACATCTTTTGACGTTGCTCTCGGGGCATACGATTGGCTTACTATTGGAATACATGGTGGAGCCTTATTATTTCTTGATAAAAACAAAGAAATCAGAATTCGCACAAGCTCAGAACAGAATGGTTTTATTAAGCTTGAAAAAGCAGAAGCAAACATAAGCCCTGCAACCACATGGACATTTGGAACCTATCTTAAGGCTGAACATTTTCTTAGAAATCTCTCTTTCAAGTTAGCCTACTCATTTGTGAAAAAAGGTAACGACATAGTTAATCCAAAAACCAATGTATCATCAACAGAAATAGCAAGTAAAGACAGCATATACCAAGATTGGCACAAACAAACATTGCACCTTAATTTTGAATACGACTTTGGCGAAGAAGAAGCCAAGTTCAATCCTAAAGTTGGCTTTTCATACAATTACATTCTTGATGGAAAGCGTGTTTTTAAAACAAATTTGTGGGGAGGCTCTTTTGGTCTTGATATAGCCCTAAAATTCTAGATTGAGGAACAATAATGAAGATAAAAATATTATCACTAATAATTCTTTGCTCTTTCACTATTTTCCATACTAATGCTACACAGTTTGTAAAAGGTGACGGAACATCGTCGACAGAAACATTTGGTTATAAAATTCGAGACTCTGTATTCGACAAAAAAAACGGTGTTTTTTATACAGTTTTTGGGAACAACTCTGCTACTATGGGGACAGCTTTTCTTAGCGGTGATCAGGGAGCTTTTTCAATATCAAAAAGCAGTGTAGAGCCGACTAAAACTATCATGAAAGGAATTGCAACAAACACAATTGTTAAAGGATTTTCTTTTGGAAAAATTGCTCTTCTAGAAAATGACACAATGCTTACTCCAACAATTGCTACAATACAATTCGGATATGAGAATGTCTATGATCCCACCACAGACTACACAATAAATACAACACAACTTGATAACTCGGTATATGTAATATCTAACGATGGGGCAACGGCAATAAAAAGCGCTCAAATAAATGACGCGGCACAAGCATCAGCAAAAGGAGCGATAGAAATATGTGCAAATTCAGACTTTATATTCGTCGCAGTAAAGCCTTCTGGTGGCCAATTTGGCACAGTTGGCTCAGACAGTGGAATTGCTGCAGTTAAAGTTGATCCTGAAACATTGTCTATGGACATAAAAGATGCAACTTCAGGCGGATCAGGAAATAAAGCAAGAAAAATTGATTTAACCTCGGCTGGCCCATTCGCAGCAACCAGCGACATTGTAAGCATTACACAAAATATTATTTCCATGAATTGGAATAAATTCTTAAATCGACTTTATATTGGATTAGAAAATGTAAAAACAGGGTCCGCCATTTTATCAATGGCAGTAGCACAAGTTGCTGATGATGGAAAAATTACAATCTCAAAAATAATTTCCGATCCAGACAGCTTCGATACAAGCTCAGCCAAATATATGGTTGGAGGAACAAAGAGCACGCTAGGATCGGACCTTCTTGCAACAACAAGCCTAATTCGCCCAATGCACACAAGCACAGGCCTTGACTATTTAATTTTCAACGGTGGTGTAGATACCACAAACACAACAGCACAGGTTGGTAATAAAGTTTACGCATTACCACTTGTCATGGACAACAATGCACCAGAAAATATAGGAACAATCGCTACAAACAACTTAGACGCTACCAGCAAAACTTTTAAAACTCCCGCAACAGCCACAACCATGCTAACAACAGCTGCAGCAGCAAGCTTGGTTGGAACAGGAGATCTACCAATTGAAAATACAAAAAGTGTGTCCGATATGACTGTCATAGAGGACACAGTATACATCTCCATGGACACAGTTCAAGACGGCAACAACGAAGCAGGAATTTTATACTCTCAAGCCCAATTTGACTCAACTGGCAAAATATCACACTGGACTCCATGGTCAAAAAGACTTGTAACAGAAGACTTTTTTACAGAGCTCTCTTCAGGACAAAATTTAATTCGATACTTCAGTCTAGATGCCTTAAGTGGAAAAGTCTGGGCTATAGATGGAGTTAATGTTCAAACAATTAACACAACAAACTGGACACATGGAACAAAAAATCCAAAACTTGCCCAAGCCCTCACATCAGCAATGAGCGACGGATGCTACTGTGTTCTTGACCTTGATCAATCAACTCCAAATATTGGTAGCTTAATAACAAGCCGATATGGCCTTTTTGGCGGAACCAGTGGAACCGTTTGCTTTGCAAAAACAAGCTATACGCAAGCTGCCGGCACAAACAAAACACAAGAAATGCCAGATACATTTGAAAACGGTGAAGAAAACTTTTTAATAACAAGCTTACCAACAAATCAACCAGTAAAAGTTCTTGCCTATACAAAAAGAAATGCAGCAAACGAAAACTTCTTTCTTGCCGGAACAAACGATGGACTATACGCATTTGCAGCTGCTGATGCAGATGGAACCGGACTTACCGCAGCAGCTTTTGGCGACTTGAGCAATGCTCAATTTGTTGCCGGACAATGGCATAAAGTTGATAATATAAACGGTGCAGTAACTGATATAAAATCTCTTGGTAATTCAGTTTACGTACTGGTCCACGAACTTTCAGAAGGCACAATTATAGATAAGGTTTATAGAATTCCTACAGGATTAACCACGGTAACCGCTCTTGGCACAGCAACAAACCATAATGTAATAGCACAAACAAGCACAAACCAATTATTAAATGCTCCAATATTTACAAGCATTGAGCTAATTTATATAGCCGATGGAAAAGAACAGCTTGTATTAGCAACAAACAACGGAATTTACTATTCAGCTGCAAATCTTGATGGCGCAAACAACGGAATAGAAGCAGCGACGACCGATGCCTCAACCCAAGCCAATTGGCAGTTGGTTGCAGATTCAGCCGAAACGGCTTACTACAAGCTTTATACCGACGACACCCCAAAACCAACAAAGTTGTGGGCGCTTTCATACGAAGATGAAAAAGGAGAAAAAACATACACACGCTCATCAGTACACCAATTGTGTGCAAACCAAGATAACGACCCTAATGTTACGTTCTATCCAGCACTATACAACACAAATTCTTCAAGCATATTTAGCACAATGGAACCAATACACTATTTCTGGACAGATGGTGGAAGAAGATTTTTTGTTGTTAAAACACTTTCGGATAAAGAAAATACAAACTCTCTAAAGCTTATTCCATACAACACAGAAAAATGGAACGTAACAGAGAAAATTTCTCCCGTTAGGTCAAAGGCTCTTGAAAAAGTTAATTACATTTTCTGGATAAAACAAATTGGCGCAACCGGCACCGTTATGGCCGGAACCGATAAAGGAATTATTTGCATTGAATAAAATGTAAGACAACGCCCCGGTATTTTGCCGGGGCAACGATTTTTTATGACATCAATACTTCCAAAGAATTTTTTACATTATCCAGAACAACATTTATGCAAAAGTATTCAGGTGGAAGCTCATTCCAGCAAGCTTTTCTAAAGTCCGATTTTATATGATCAATTATTGCACAAATATATTCAACATCATCAATAACTGGCGGCAAGTGTTGCTCAATTCCAGAAACAGCGTGGTGAAATTTTAAAACACGATCCACAACATTACCCAAATATTTTTGTTGTCCAGCACAGACAAGATCTTTATTTCTTTCACACAAATTATTGTACTCTTTGAACAAAATCACGTCCGCCCACACCTGCTTGCTTAGCTGATAAACTTTTGTAAGTGGCGTCTTTGGAAACGGATTATCAAATGAAACAGAAATAAACTGATTCTGCTTATCCCGCCACAAATGGCTCATAGGGTAAGACATCGAACCGACTAGAAAAAATCCAATGACAACCATCAATTTAACCGCCTTCATACTCCCCCCTTTCACATAGAAGTAAAAATTCTTCTATAAACTCCTTTTTTCAGATTGACTAAATGCAACCCTTCTACCTTAGTTTTATCAGATTGATTGCCTAATTGTCAATAATGCGGGCTTGTTTACACAAAAAATAGTTTTTTTGCCTGTTAGTTACAATAATGCGAAAAATGTGAATCATGGTGCATTATAAGATAAGCTTTCGATATAAAAAGGCCGAAAATTTTATTCGGCCTTTTTATATCAGAATAATTTTAAAACGGTAGATCATCTTCAAATGGAGGTTCATCCTTAAAGTCAATCTCACCTGTCTTTTTTGACTTGGCCTCTTGTGGCACATCTAAAATGTCTTTGTTTTGTTCTTCTTGCTTAACCCTGGTTGCAGCCTTTTGTTTTTTAGGTTCAGCCTCTTTATCTGGAGCTTTAACCTTGTTCTTTATTTGATTAAGTTGGTCCATTAATTCTTTTTCGACATCATTTTTAGGAGCTCGTTGATCAAACTGTGACGTACCATCTTGATCCTCTGTCGATTGCGAAGACGACAAAAACACAACGCGATCTGCAACAATAGAATGCTTAGTTCTACGTTGTCCACTTTGGTCTTCCCAACTGTCAAACTTAAGTCGGCCCTCAATCAAAATAGGTCGACCTTTTTGCAAATATTGGTGACAACTTTCCGCTTGTGCTCCCCACACATCAATGTCAACAAAACAAACTTCTTGGACCATGGATCCAGTTTGCTTGCTCTTAAACTGCCTATTTGAAGCCATTCCAAGTCTGCATACAGCTTGTCCAGAAGGAAGCTGTCGATACTCGGGGTCTCTTGTTAAATTGCCTATCATAATAATGCGGTTATACCCAGCCATGCGTAAGCCCTTTCAGTGCTGTTTTAGTGTACTTATAATTGATTATTGTGAATCTTTATTTTCGATGGCCCTAAGTCCATCACTAATTTTATTATGATACTCATTTATGTCCTGATGTAAACGAGAAATTTCTTCTTGGTAGAGTTTTAGTTTTACAACTTTTGCCTCAGAAAAAAAAGAACCTTTTGTCCCATCAACTATATCCTGAACGTCTTCTACAACTTTTTCTATAAGTCGTCCGGAAGTCTGCAAAACCCTACCAATTTCTGCCTGAATGTCAGCATAGGACTGAGCAATCTGCTCTTTTAATTTTGCAGCCGAAATTTTTTTGTTTTTCGGCTTTTCCTTTAAATACGATTCAGACAAAACCGGTGAATGAAAAAATAGAAAGGTAACAAACAAAACAAAAATTCTCATAGCTCAATAATTCCTGAAAAAAATCTCATTCCAAGACGAACATATTGCACCAATACCAAACA
>Ga0257119_1000247_pt1 | contig 58392 bp, 57 predicted proteins | sample SI112_200mmetaG_FD_190179 | JGI IMG/M metagenome (GOLD analysis project Ga0257119, IMG submission 190179) | Marine microbial communities from Saanich Inlet, British Columbia, Canada - SI112_200m | ecosystem: Environmental > Aquatic > Marine > Inlet | place: Canada: British Columbia | collected... | reverse complement strand
CAAAGTTACATTTTTAGCTTTATCAACATCCCCATTTGGATTTAAAATCTTATGTAATTTGCCATCATCCATCAATCTAACAAATTCTTCATAATCAATGCCAAATTCTCTTTCTAACCTTTCTACTACTTCTTGAATCATTAGTTAAAGAACTAAACTTCAGTTTAAAAATATTGCCATAATAACTACTCATAAATGCTAAAAATAATCTTTGTTCTATGACCAAAACCTTTATAATATCTATATATTACCTAATTATATGGGGTGTAGCATATAATTGTTTAGGATATGGTTGTTTAGAATATAGTTATATGTGTTTTAAAGAGACAATTGAGGTGTTAATATCTTGGAATTAGATAATGAGAAACTAAAAGAGATAAAAGAAGCTGTTAAAAAAAGAGAAATTAAACTTTATAGGCTAGAAGAATATATTTTCAAAGAGCTATTTAATTCTGATGCTGAACAATTTAGACAAGCAATAGAGACTGCTGAAAATATTAGAGCAGAGATTATAGAAGAAAATCTTGGAGTAACATTAGATAAAATTAAAGATAGTGATAAATACAAAGAAAAAGATTTTATTAATACTTCAAAATTAAAAGAAGAAGGGGTTGTTAAAGGCACAGAATTAAAAATTGGAACTGCTAAGATTCCATTAAGTATCTCTGGTCCAATTTCTATGAAATTACCTTTTTTAGATGATGCTAAAGATTTTTTTATTCCAATTGCAACAAATGAAGCTGCATTAGTTGCAGGTCTTAATAGAGGATTTAAAGCAATGAATTTAGCAAGTGAAAACTTTAATAAAATTGGAAATGAAAAAAATGTAACTAAAAAAGCTCTTACAACTTCTGTAGTTTACAATGGTATGACACGTGCTCCTTTATTAGAAGCTCCTGATATTATTTCTGCACAAAAGTTTGCAGAAAATATTAATTCTGGGAAATATAATCAAATGTTTTCAAAAATTGTTCAGGAAAATGCAGAATATAGTAAATTTATGGATGTAAAAGCTTTTCAGATACAAAATAAAATTTGGTTAAGATTAAGATTTAATACTGGGGAAGCAATGGGTATGAATAGTGCAGTAAAATATACTACTTTAATCATGAAGGAACTTCTTGATTCTAATAAACATCCTGAAAATAAAAATATAACATTGATTGCATTGAGTGGAAATCTTTGTTGTGATAAAAAAGCAGCAATGATAAACATAACAGAAGGTCGTGGTTATAAAGTTGAAGCAAGTATTATTATTTCTGCTGAAATTTTAAAAAATGTTTTTAATGTAACAGCTGATAAAATAATTAAATTAAATTTTTGGAAAAATCATTTTGGTAGTAGTTTAGCAGGTTCTGTAACTGGATTAAATGCAAATGCAGCTAACACAATTGCTGCAATCTTTGCTGCTTGTGGTCAAGATCTTGCACAAATAGTTGAAAGTTCTACATGTTATACATTTGCTGCTCCAGTTCTTGAAGATACTATTTCTAGTGGTTGTGAAGTTTGTAAAGGTGCATTAAAGTTTAGTGTTACCCTTCCATGCTTAGAAATAGGTACAATTGGTGGTGGAACTGGATTTGGGACAGCAAAAGAAGCATTCAAGGTTATTTTTTCTCCATTATACAAAGAAATTGAAAAACAAAAAAAAGAAGAAAGTAAAGAAGTACTCATAGATGATTTGAATAAATATATAAATGACGAGGAGACAAGTAATCCCAAGTCAACTATATTTGCACAACTGATTGCTGTTGCAGTCTTAGCACAGGAATTAAATTTACTTGCAGTATTAGCTAATGAATATGCATTATGTGATAGTCATATGATGTTAGCAAGAGGTGAAAGGAGTTAGGAAGGTTAGGAGTTTGGAAGGTACGGAAGGTTTTTTACCTTCCTAACCTTCCGAACATCCATACTTTTCTAACTTTTTTAAAAACATGGTAAAGAAATTAAATATTGGAATTGTTGGCTTTGGTTGTTACATACCAAAATTTAGAATAAGAACAGAAGACATAGCTGTTGCTAATAATCAAAATGTTGATTTAATTAAGGGAGCGTTACTAATTAATGAAAAAACTGTTCCTAATAAAGACGAAGATTCAATTTCTATTGCTGTTGAAGCATGTAAAAATGCTTTGTTAAGAGCTAAAATTGCTTCGTCAAGAATTAAGGCAATTTATATGGGAAGTGAATCACATCCTTATGCTGTTAAAGCAAGCAGTGCAATAGTTGGAGAAGTTTTAGGAGTAGGAAATGATTTTACTGCTGCTGATGTTGAGTTTGCATGTAAAGCAGGAACAGCTGCAATACAAATGATTGCTGGACAAGTTGAAGCAGAAATGATAGATTATGGTTTAGCAATTGGATCTGATACTTCTCAAGGAGCACCTGGAGATGCATTAGAATATAGTGCTGCTGCTGGAGGAGCTGCTTTTATTATTGGAAAAAATAAAGTTGGCAAAGAAGAAAGTGCTGCAAATATTCTTTACACATTATCAAGAACAACTGATACTCCTGATTTTTGGAGACGAAATAATCAACAATATCCTACTCATATGGGTAGGTTTACAGGAGAAGAAGCATATTTTAAACATATTGTTTCAACATCACAAGCAATGTTAAATGAAACAGGATTAAAAATAGAGGATTTTGATCATGTTATTTTTCATCAGCCAAATGGTAAATTTCCATTAAAGGCTGCAAAAGTTTTAGGAGTTACAAATGAGCAATTAAAATATGGAATTGTTGTTCATGATATTGGGAATACTTATTCAGGAAGTTCATTATTGGGATTAGTTAATGTTCTAGAAAATGCATTACCTAATCAAAAAATATTATTAACTTCATATGGTTCTGGTTCAGGATCAGATTGTTTTGTAATTGAAACAACAAATTTAATTACTGAAAAACAAAAAATAGGAAAAAATTTATTGAATTATATGCAGAATAAACAATATGTTAATTATAACCAGTATCGACAGATGGTTAAGATGATACATTGATATTAGTTATTTGGTTTTCGTAGTTCGTTATTCGTACGAAGAACGAACACCGAACAACTAAAAACGAAAGAAAAATGGAAAAAGTTGGAATTATTGGAATTGGCGCAACGAAATTTGGCGAACTATGGAAACAAAGCTTACGAGACTTATTAGCAGAATCACAACTAAAGGCAATTGAAGATGCTAAAATTAGTGAGAAGGATATTGACTTAATTTTCACAGGTAATATGTGCTCTGGTGATTTCTCTGGCCAAAATCATTTAGGTAGTATGGCTTCTGAAATTTTAAATCTAAATGTACCATCTATTAGGGTAGAAGCTGCTTGTGCATCTGGTAGTGTTGCTTTACGTCAAGGAATGCAGGCAATTAGAGGTGGAGAAGCAGACATTGTTCTTGTTAATGGTGTTGAGAAAATGACTGATGTTCAAACAAGACAAGCAACTACTGGATTGATGGGTGCTGGTGACGAAGAATGGGAAGGTTTTAATGGATTAACTTTTTGTGGTTTATATGCAATGATGGCTCGTGCATATATGCATAAATATAGATTAACAAGAGAGCAGCTTGCACTTGTAAGTGTTAAAAATCATAAACATGCAACTTATAATCCTATTGCACATTATCATAATGAAATTACAGTTGATCAAGTTCTAAATAGTTCAATTATTGCTGATCCTTTAACATTATTAGATTGTTCACCAATTACAGATGGTAGTGCATCTGTTGTTCTTGCAAGAGAAGATATTGCTAGGAAATTTGAATCACCTATTTGGATTTTAGGAAGTGGACAAGCAAATGATACTCTTAGTTTACATGCTCGTAAATCATTAACTGAAATTCCTGCTTCAACTCATGCTGCACAAAGAGCTTTGATGCAAGCTAAATTAGGAATTGACAAAGTTAATGTTACAGAAGTTCATGATTGTTTTTCAATTGCAGAAGTTATGGCAATTGAGGATTTAGGTTTAATACCAAGAGGTGAGGCTGGACGTATAATGGAAGAAGGCCAAACTTATTTTGATGGTAAGGTTCCTGTCAATAGCTGTGGAGGTCTAAAAGCATGTGGACATCCAATTGGAGCAACAGGAATTAAACAAGTTTGGGAAATAGTTAAACAATTAAGAAATGAAGCTGGTAAAAGACAGATAGGAAAAGCAAACATAGGATTAACACATAATGTTGGTGGTACTGGAAGTACTGTTGTTGTTAATGTATTTGGACGAGATAGAGAAAATAAAGGATATTAAATAAAAAATGCATAGACAAAGCCCAATTTTAAGATGGAGAAAGTTTCCAGAAAGATATAGATTAGAAGGCAATAGATGTAATAGATGCGGTATTGTATATTTTCCCAAAAAAGAATTATGTGAATGCAGTTGTAAAGAATTTTCTAGTTTTCAGTTAAGTGGTAAAGGTAAAATTTTAACTTATACAGAAATTAAATCTTCACCTGAAGAGTTTAGTGAAATGACACCTTATTGTGTTGGTATTATTGAATTAGCAGAAGGCCCAAAGATAACTGGGCAGATAACAGATGCAACTGTTGATGAACTTAAGGTAGGAGATGATGTAGAACAAGTATTTAGAAAGTTCTTAGCTGTTGGTGATAGTGGAGTTATTCACTATGGTGTTAAGTTTAAGAAAATAGAATAGAACAATAATTTATTTACAATATGTTTCAACTAATTCTTGTGCAACTAATTTTAAATATGGATTATTAATTCTATTACTGAAATCTCCAGGGATTACATTGCCTTTTATTTGTGGAAGCATTTGTGTTCCTTCTTGTTGCTGTGCATAACTTTTTGCCATTTTTACAACTTTTTCCATAAATGCAGGGACTCTATCTTGTTCAGAAAGTCTTCCCATTACTTCTAAAGTACCATGTTCATGGCTTGCATCTCTGTCATAATCAACTGGGAAAGCTGCAACTGCATATTCCATATTTAGTTGTAAAGCAATTGATGTTTCTGGACATAAAGTCATTCCTACAATGTCTGCAGTTAATGCTCTCCTTGCACCTTCTGCATCTGTACCAAATCTATCTCCTGGAATTATTACATATACTCCTTTGTCATGAATTGCATTAAAATAATCACCTTCTTTTGCAGCTTCAACAAGAATTTTTCTTAAGTTTTCTGAAAAAGCAGGTCTTGGGTTTGGATGAACAACTAATCCATGGCCCCAAATATTATCATCTTTTCCTGACTGGTCATCAAAATCATGAGGTACAACAAGGTCTTCAAGTTTATATATCTCACTTTTATAACTTCCAACAGCACTTGTCCCTACCACAATATTAGCACCTAACATTTTTGCAGCAATTAGATTAGCTGCATATTGTGATGTATATGGACCATATCTTTCTGTGTGTCCATGGCGAGGAATAAATATTACATCATCTTTTTCCTGATATTCTACAACACCTGGCTTTGCAGGATCAAGTAAATCTCCAAATTCTTCTTGAAAACCTGTAAGAATAAGAAGCCCCATTTCATCATCTTGATATAAGGTGTTAACCATCTCAATCCTAGCTATTTCATCAGCGGTTTCATTACCTCTTTCTTTTCCATAAAATGTATCAAATCTTTTCCAAGGTAATCCTTCAAACATAGGACTATCTTTTATCCCACTGCCACCAATAATTGCTACTTTACCTTCTAATCCATCCATACTATATCTAAAAAATAATGTGTTTATAAAGATTTATAGACTTTATTCCTTATTTTTAAGTATAATATATCTATTAATAACTAACTTTATATATTTAGGAATTTCCTTGTATATTATGCCTAAAGCACCTGGTAAGATAATACTTTTTGGAGAGCATTTTGTTGTTCATGGAAGTTATGCTATAGCTGCAAGTATTGATAGGTATACAGAAATTGAAATTCTAAATGTTGAAGAATCAGAATCTCCAGAGTTAAATGCAACCTTTAATGGCGAAGAAGTTAGAAAAATGGGGCATTTATACAATGCAGGAATTAATATATTGAAATTTCTAGGATTAAACAAGGATATTAAAATTAAAATTACTTCTGACATAAAAAGTTCAGGATTAGGTACAAGTGCTTCTTTTTCTGTTGGATTTGCAAAAGCATTAGATGAAAAGTTTAATTTAGATTTAGGAAGAATAAAAATTAATGAAGTTGCATATGAAGGAGAAAAAGCATTTCATGGGAATCCATCTGGTATAGATAATACTACTTGTATGTATGAAGGAATAATCTTATTTTGGAAAGAAAGAAAGCTAAACTATAGTAAGATTAATCCAAAAGAAAAAATTAAATTAATTGTTGTTGATACAGGTCAAAAAAGAAATACTGACAAAATGATTGCCAATGTTAATAATTTTAAGCAAGAAAATCCTGAAAAATATAGAGAATATGTTGCAGAAGTAAATCATTTAGTTGATGATGCAAAAGATGCAATGTTAATAGGAAATTTAAAATATTTAGGGGAATTGATGTTAATTAATCAAAGTTTATTAGAAAAAATAGGTGTATCAACAGAAGATATTAAAAAGATTATCACTATTGGTATTAATAATGGTGCTTTAGGAGGCAAAATCACTGGAGCAGGCGGTGGTGGAAGCGTAATATTATTATATGATTGTGATAATAGTAAGGATAAGATAATAAATGAACTAAAAAAAGAAGGGTTTAATAGTTTTAGTATAAAAATATAGTAAGAAAATATAAAAACAAAAAATGGTGGTTTAAATTAAGGCAACAGCAATAGCACATCCAAATTTTGCATTAGTTAAATATTGGGGAAAAAGAGATGAATTACTTAAATTACCAACTGCTTCTAGTCTATCTTTAACTATTGATAATCTATATGCACAGGCAACTATTGAATTTAATAAAGAATTAGAAGAAGATTATTGTGAAATGAATGGTAAAGTAATGACTGGTGGTAGACAATTAGAAAGAGTTAAACAACATCTTGATTTGATAAGGGAAGTTGCTTCTGGAAAAAATAATAATGGTATTTTTTCAAGAGTTATTAAATCTAACAAAAATGGGGTTGTTAAAAATTTGTATGCTAAAGTTACAATTGAAAATAATTTTCCTGATGCTTTATCTAGTAGTAGTACAAGTTTTACTGCATTAACATTAGCAGCATGTAAAGCAATTGGTTTAGATGTAAGTAAAAAAGAAGTTTCTAAGATTGCAAGACAAGGCAGTGGAACAGCATGTAGAAGTGTTTATGGTGGTTTAGTTGAATGGACAAAAGGTGGTAAAAAAGATGGTAGTGATAGTCATGCTGTACAAATTAATGAACATAGTGATTGGCAGGACTTAAGGGCAGTAATGTTGATATTAGATCCTAAAGAAAAAAAAATTAAGGGAAGCCAAGGTATGAAAATTAGTAAAGAAAGTTCTCCCTTTTATGAAGAATGGGTAAAAGCAACTGAAAAAGATATGAAAGACATGAAAGCTGCAATTACTCAAAAAGATTTTTCTAGGGTTGGAAGAATTATGGAGGAAAATTGTCTAAGATTACACTCATTGATGATTAGTTCTTCTCCTTCATTAATTTATTGGAAGCCAGAAACATTAATTATGATTGAAAAAATAAGAAATTTGAGAGAGAATGATTTGAATTGTTATTTTACAATTGATGCTGGTGCAAATGTTACCTTATTATGTCTAGAAAAAGATGTTGAACGTGTTATAGAATCTTTAGATGGAATTCCTTTTATACATGATTTTATTATATGTTCACCTGGTGAAGATGCTAAATTGTATGAGGAACATTTGTTTTAGGTGATTATTAGATTAATAAAAAAACAATAACAAAGGCACGGACTGCCTTTTGATTTGGTTTTATGTGGATTTTGATTAATAAAAAAACAACAACAAAGGCACAGATGGATTTTTGATTTGATTTTGTATGGATTTTGATTAATAAAAAAACAACAACAAAGGCACAGATGGATTTTTGATTTGATTTTGTATGGATTTTGATTAATAAAAAAACAACAACAAAGGCACAGACGGACTTTCCTTCGGAAAATCCTACTCGGCTTCGCCTCGCCTGGCCATGTTGTTTTTTTAATAGGGGAAATAATGTTTATAAATAAAATAATGGTAATAACAAAATGAAATTTAAAATACCTGGGAAATTAATGTTGGCTGGGGAATGGGCTGCTCTTGAACAAAGACCTTCTTTAGTTTTAGCTATTAACCGATTTGTTGAAGTTGAAATTTTAGAAGCAAGTTGTTTTACAATTAATACTCCTTATTTAGATGAAGTTGAATTTGTATATGAAAAAGATAAGCTAAGGTTTAGAAAAGTTCTAACAGGGGAACTAAAAAATAAATTATCGTTTGCAAAAAAAACTATTAAAATATTTCTGAAATTCATGGAAGAAAATGCAAATCCTATTACTCCTTTTAAATTAACAACTAAAAGTCATGATACTATAATAAAAATAGATGATAAAGAAGTGAAAGTAGGTTTTGGGAGTAGTGCAGCTGTTTGTGTTGGGATTGGTACTGCTATTATGAAATTTTATGATTATGATATTAATGATAAGAAAATTAAGGATATTATTTTTAAATTATCATGTATTGCACATTTCTCTGCACAAGATTTCAATGGGAGTTGTTATGATGTTGCAGCTTCTGTTTATGGTGGTGTTTTATATTATAAAACCTTTAATTCATTCTGGTTAAAGAATGAAATACAAACAGGAAAAACTTTATTAGAAATTTTAGAAGGAGATTGGCCAGGTTTAGTTATTAAAGAAATCAAAATACCTGAAAATATTAAAATTCTTTGTTGTTATACTGGAAAAGAAGCTAATTCAAGAGAGTTAATTAAGAAAATGGATACGTTTAAGGATAAAAAATATGATGATTATATTAAAATTATTGATGAGATAGAAGTTGATGTTGATTCAATTTTAGATGCGTTTGAGTCAGGAAATGAACGAGAGATAAAAATGATGCTTCATAAAAATCAAAGTGACTTTGTTGAATTAGATGGATTATCTAAAATAGGATTATTAACTCCAGAATTGAGGAAAATAGTTGAGATTGCTAATGATAATGATTGTGTTGGTAAGATTAGTGGTGCTGGTGGTGGAGATTGTGCTGTAGCATTTTGTTTTAATGATGAGAATTGTGATAAGTTGATTAAATCGTGGGAAAAAGAAGGTTTGTATCCTATAAATGTTGAAATTAGTTTAGATGGTGTTAGAGAAGCTAATTCTTAAGAATATATAAAATAAGAAAACTTAAAAATCAATCTTCATTACTTTAAATTATGATTCAAAGAGATGAAAAGATAGATAAATTTGCTGATTTATTAATTGATTATTTAGATAAATTAGGTCATAAAACTAAAATATATAATGCATTATCAGATGTTTTACCTTTTGGTAAAGGATTAATTGGGGAAGAGATCTCTGCATATTCTAGAGGTCAAATATATGGCAGTAGTGCTCATAGTAATCATGCAAATTCCATGAGTTATGAACAATCAAGGCAGAGAAGATCTTTAATATTATATTCTTTAGGTGTTAAAGAAGATTCAGATTTAATTAGGGTATTAAGAGAACTTGATCCAAAAACTGAATATCCTCCTAAAGAAAGACCTGAACGAATGAATACTAGATTTTTGAAATCTAAACCTACATTATATCAAAAAATAATAGCTCTTTCTCCAGAAGATAAATTACAAGTTGGTGAATTAGTTGATAGGCTTTATGTTAATAGTATAGAGAATAAAAAAGAATAAAATTTACTTAACTTCCTTTTTAAATTTGTCAAGAAATGTACTATTTTCTTTTTTAAGTCTTTTACATGCTTCTTGAACAGCTTTTTGAGGTGTTTTTCCGCCTTTTTTAGTTTCAATTGTAATTCTAGGCACACCAACTTGAGGATGTTCTATATGATAACCAGAAATATTCATATCTTTGTCATTCCATAATTCTTTTTTTAATGAATTACATAATGCATGACCTTCTCCTTTAAGATCAATTACAAGCTTATTTTTTGTAGATTCAATAATATTGATTTCCATTGTGTTAGTAGAAACAAGCTGGTTATTTATAAACTTTACTATCTTTTAGATAGTAAAGATTTGGATGTAATTCAAAGGGTTTTTATTAATTATTATAGAAAGAAGCACGACCCTCATGAACGCCAACCTTGCTTGCCTGAGTTATTATAAAGTTACTTACGCTTGCCAAAATTTTTTCATGAAGGTCTATGCTAGGTTTTGACACCTCTTTTTCCAACGCCTAATCATAAACTAGCATACCTTTTTAGGGGAGGGTATACATATTACTATACTGGTGTACTACTTATATATAAAGGTTACGATTTTATGTGTATTTGTGGTCAGTGTAACTATCTGCAAGTAGTTAATAATAGTAAGATTTATATATAAGTAATTAAGTGAGATAAATAATGCAAACAAATACACTAGAACAACAACTATTTGAACAAATTAGAGAAGGAAAAAAAATAGGTAAAGAGATTTCTCTAGAAAGAGCTTTGTTGATTGCTAATGGTGTTGATGAAGAAGGTAGATTATTACGTTATTTGAATGATATTAATTCTATTTATTTTGATTTTATTACTGATGAAGATTTTGAATCTGATCCCAATAAAACTATTGATGAACAAGCATTAAGATTTGCTAGTGATATGTATAATTCTCTTGCAGGATTAAGAGTGATGGGTACAGGGGCTGGAGAATTTTTATTAACTAAAGCTATTGATATGGTCATTAATAATGATAAATTAGAACCACTTGATTGTTTTGGTATGACTCAAATCTATACTATTCTTTCTAAACAACTAGGGTTAAATATTTCTGTTGTTGAGGAGAATGAACATGTTTTTAATAGGATGAAAGTTAATGGGAAAACTTATGATATTGATCATAGATTATTGGATAGAATTGAATTACAAAGATTTCCAGAAGGTATTGAACATGATACCAGCTCATTAGTTGCTTTTACATACATTAAAAGAGCAGATCGTGAAAATGCTAAAGGAAATTATGGCGATGCAATTGAATTATATACAAAAGCAATTTTAGTTGATCCTGAATTTAGTGATCGTGCGTATATAAACAGAGCAGGAATAAGAATAGATCAAGAAAAATATGAAGATGCAAGAGAAGATTTTGAAAAAGCTATTTCAATTGATGCAGAAGATTTTACAGGACATATTGGATTAGCATTTGTTGAATATTATCTTAAAAATTATGATGAAGCAATGAGACATGTAAATAATGCAGGTGAAATTTATGCATTAAATTCTGATTTGTACTATATTAGAGCATTAGTTCAATATGATCAAGATAAAAAAGTTGATGCATTAAGAAATTGTTCAATTGCTCTTGGTCTTGAAAATGATCATGAAGGTGCTCTTGATTTAAAAAATATAATTACTAGGGAGAATAAAGATGCTCATCGAAGAAGATTAAATAGATTTAAAGTATTACATTAAATATATATATTAATATTATTTCTTAGTCATTATGAAATCTAAAAAAACTAATAATGGCTATATTATATTCATTTAATTCAAGTCGAAAAATTAGAAAAAAAGTGTTACTAAGTTGAATTTGATTGATCTTTAATTAGTATTTCGCATATGATAATTTATCATATCTCTTACAGGATCAAGATCTGTACTTCTATAAACTATTTCTTTTCCTTTTTGTACAGGACCTATTTCTAAAGCAAATGCCCAATCAACAATAAATGGATTATTATTTGAAACTAAGACTGTTGCATCAAATGCTGGATGAATACCTCTGCCAATAGCCTGTATGTATATCCATGCTAACTGTTCAAAAAAATCATGAGTTAATGTGTTTGGTGGTATACTATGAAAGGTTTTTGCATCAGGAACATAATCTAATATAAACCCACCAGCAAAATAAGGTTTATTCTTATGACTTATTCCCATGTGAGCATCATATTTAGGAACAACATCTTGCCAAGGTCTACCACATTTGTCTAAACCCAGTTCTTCATAAGTACCTTCTACATCTGAAATTAATTCTATTGGTTGTGGAATTCCTTTTATTCCTTTAAGTCTTTGTAAATAAGAATGTTCTTTTTCAAGTTTTTCTACAAAATAGGCAATATCAGTTGAATCATAAGGATGAGCTATTTTAAGTGCAGTATCTTCTCCTTCATGGTCTATTAAGAAAACTGAACCATGTACACCACATCCTAAATATCTCTTCACTTCAAAAGGTAATCCTATATTTGCCATAAAAAGAAAGGTGTTGGCTTGAGTTTTTAAAAGTTTAGAAAAAGGGGGCGCCGGAGGCGGGATATTCACTCCCCCACTCATAAGTCTTGAACCCACAAGGGCGTTTGGTAAAGCCCAACCTGCTTTTCAGGCAGGCGTCTTACCATTAGACATACTCCGGCGCTTGTCAAATCATATCATAAACTTTGAGTTCGTAAACTCAAAACTTTTATATATGAGTTTTGACTATGATATGTTGTTTGGTAAAGCTTAACTTGTTTTTCAGGTGTGTCTTATCATTGGACACTCCTTTTTTCTTATAATCTAACTTCTTAATTAATGCGATTGAGGTTTTTTTGTAAGATTTCCGGATACAAACATTAGAAAAATCTAATTTTCGGAAATAATATTTAAGAGAAAATAATTAATTGAAAATATTGTGGAATTCTTGGAAATATTCTGGTAAATGTTACGTGTTTGAATTAATGGGTTTTACACTACTTTGTAGTAAGAAATATAGGAACATTTATAAATGATGACTTTATCTATATCAATATAAAATACACCTTGGGTAATAATCATGGACAAATATAATTCAGAATGGTTTGATCAGGATTGGTTAAGATTTAAATTTGAATCATTAAGAAGAAAGGATAATTTTGAGCCTGATGCACAAAAATATCAGGAATTGCTTATGAGAGCTAATTTAGATGGTGCAAGAGATTTCAATCTGAAAGTTAGCGAGGCAATGGTGGAAACAGATTCTTTGGCAGCCATGGTAATGGGAGAAAAACCATCCAGATTTTATTTTAGATTTGGTGCAAAAGTATTAGATGCTTTAGCAGAAAGATTAGTATTAGCAGAAGCAGGTTATTTATTAGATGAAGGAATTAATCCAATGGATCACTTAGATGCTGTCTTTTTTCCAAGTGGAATGGGTGCAATTTATACATTGACTGAATTTATGGCTGAAAGCATAGATGATTTAGACAGAGCAAGACTAAGGGTTAAATTAGCTGATGAAGGAGTTGATGAAAGACCATTATTTGTTCAGGGTAATGTGGTCTATGTTAACACAAATAATGTTCTTGGAGAAAGAATGAGAAATAAAGTTATTGCCCCTTCTATTAAAGTTGATACAACTGATTTAATGAAAGTTGGGAAAGTTCTTAAACAACTTGGAGACAGATGTTTTGGATTATATTTTGAACCTTTAACAAATCCTGACATAAGATATACAAATACTAAATCTATGGCATTGTTAGGATCATCTTACCAAATTCCTGTTATTGTTGACAACACCTTCTTAACACCTTATTTACAGCAGCCATTTAGGATGGGTGCAGATGTTGTTATTCATAGTTTAACAAAGTATGGCAATGGTTTTGGAGATATGTTGGCTGGTGCAATAATTGGTCCTAAGGCATTGATTAGTGCTATTAAATTATGGCAGTATGATTCAGGTAATGTAACACAGTCTCCTGATTCAGCAATTAAATTATATGATAGAATCTCAGATATGCCAAGTAGAATGGATACACAAGCTGGAAATGCAAAAGCGATTGCAAATTATTTAAAAGGAAGCGAATATGTTGATAAAGTTCATTATCCTGACTTAGAAGATGAAACTAGGGGTGGATTAGCAGGAGCTGTTATTAGTTTTATTTTAGCAGGACAAACACTTGAAGAAAGAACTGCAAAAGAAAGAGCATTAATGCAGTATAATATTGATCATCCTGGTGTTATTAACCATGAGGTAAGTCTTGGTGACAATGTAAATCTGATGATTGGAGAAAATACACTTGGATTTCCAAATGTAGATTCTAATGCAGGTTTTGTAAGATTTGCAGTAGGAAGAACACCTGATGCAGAAAAAACAATTAAATTTTTAGAAAAAGCATTAACTGAAGTTTACAAGTGATTTTCAATTAACTTTTTATACATGAACATATTATCAATATTAAAATGAGTGAACATAAAATAAAAAAGCAAGATTGGGAAAATTGGGTTGAACATTTTAGTAAATTAAAACATCCTATTGTTCCAGGGGAAGAATCTATTTCAAGATACAAAGAATTAATTCTAAAGCATGTTTGTAATGGTAATAAAGAAGAGTGTAAAGGTAAAACAGCTTTAATACTTGGAGCAACATGGCAGTTAAGAGATTTATTAGCAGAGATGGGTTTTAAAGTAACTTCTGTTGATATTAGTGAACTAATGATGAAAGTACATACTGAAATGTGTCAAGTTAAAGATAGAGATGAAAAAACACTTGTTGAAAACTGGTTAGAGTTTACATCAGATGAAAAATTTGATTTAGTTGTTTCAGATGCAGGTAATTTTCAATTTAAAGAAGAAAATTATGATTCCTTTTTTAGCAAAGTAGCATCACTTGTGAAAGATGATGGATTTAGTATTCAATTAATTGAAGGAAATCATAAAAATACATCTATTACTATGGAAGAATTTGTTGAATTTCTAAAAAATGCAACTGATGAAGAGGTTGATGACTACAAAAATAAAGCATATTATTATTTAGCAACAGCTGCACATAAAAATAAAGATCAATTTGGAAATGTTGGAACACTTGAACATGATATTAAACCATTTATTGAATCTGGTGAAATATCTTCAGAGAAGTTTGATAGATTTTCTATTCATGTAGATAACTTTAGTGCAGTATTATTACCAAATGATAGAATAGAAGCACATATAACAAAGAGTTTAGAGATTGTTGAGACAATTCCTTTTGGTGCTGGGAAAGCAGAAGAATGTTTTTATTGGTTATATGTTATGAGAAAGAAAAATTAAAAATAATTAACCAAACCACTTAAACAATTTTCCAACAACACCTAATTTTACTTTATTAACAATGCTATGGGCAGTTACAACAATATAACCTTCTTTGTATGCATCTGTTGCTGCTTGATTAGGATCTTCTGAATTAGCTATCCAAATTAATGTATTTTCAGTTATTGTAACTGTATAATTTGGTTCTTCATGTCCTTCTTCAATAAAATCAGTTATTTCATCATCTGCTACTAAGAAACCAAATGTGTAAATTTCATCATTATTCATCTCAATAACTGTATTTATTTTAGGTTTGCCTAAAACAAATTTAAGAACACCTGGTGCTTGACTAAGATCAACCTCATCTAAGTTTTGTTTTATGAATTGGTTTATTTCTTGTTTTGACATTTGCTGATAATCTTGGATATCACTTATATCAATATCTGCAAAAACAAATGTAGATAACATTAATATTATTATTAAACAAAATAATTTTTTTACCATATTATCACCTTTTTTTAATTTTAACTTTACCTTCAATCGCATTTATTTCTAATAAATCATTATCCTTTATTAATTTTGTTGCATGTTTTGTGCCAACAACACAAGGAATATTTAATTCACGAGCAACAATTGACGAATGTGATGTAACTCCCCCCATATCTGTTACAATAGCAGATGCTTTTTTCATCACTGGAAGAAACTCAGGTGTTGTATATGGAGTTATTAATACTTCACCTTTTTTCATTTTCTTAAATTCTTTAGTATTTAATATGATTCTTGCTTTTGCTTTAACCTTTCCAGGATTACCACATATTCCATTTAATTCTTTTTTTTGTTCTAATTTTTTATCCAAATGCTTTCTTACTTCTTTTTCCTCTTTCTTGTTTAAGAAATCAACTTTTATTCCATCACCACAATAAATTGATTGTTTATATCTACTATTTATTAATTTCTTAGAATATTTCTTTCTAAAGTTATTTTTGGAGGTTTCAGTCCCATTTAAAACAAGTTTGATTTCATCAGGAGTTAGGTAATTTGTCTGAGTCATTGTTAATCCTAATCTTTTGCTAATTTCCTTAATTAAAAACTGAACATGATAATGTGCTTTTGTATAAACTTCTTTTTTCATGTCCATCAAAATCATACATTTCTGTGCTGTAATACAATCCTTTACTATATTTTTAGGAATCTTATACTTAGAAATAATCATCTTTTGTTTGGTTTTAATACTTTTCATGTAATTATTAGTATCTGTAATCTTTTTTTCTGGAGAAAATTTATCTTTCATTATTTCTTTTAATCTTGATGTTATATCTTTTAACTTCCAAGGTTCATAATTATAATCAACAGGTATCCATTTGTAATTATGAAGGTGGGTTTTTAATTTATTACTTATTTTTCCTTTTTTCTTTGCAAGTATTGCAATCTTTAATAATTCAATTTCTTCAATTGCTGTAAAAGATGGTGTAGAAGGGATTAAAAGCATGCTAAATATTTTATTTAGTTCATTCTTGTTTTTTACAATTTGCATTAATTTTGGTTTTAATTCTTTTTCTAATAACAATCTTAATGTTTCAGCTGGACACTCTCCATAAACAAAGCTTTTAACATAACCATTAGAATATCTTTGATATAGTTTAAGAAGTTCTTTATCAGAAAGTTTAGATAAATTTGTTGTTGTTAAAGTGTTTGTGAATTTTAAGTATTTCTTAGCTTCTATTTTAAATTTAGATAAGTATTTATCCATTATTTTTGGATCTTTTTCATATAATTTAAACATAATATTATGGCTTTTATTCCAATTGTCTAATTCAACATATGCATGCCACATACCATTATCATTCTTAATAAACAGCTTTTTCAATTTAAAACCTAAATGTTTACTGAAAAAGATAGAATAAGCAGGCACAACTAATAAAACAGGAAAAGGAGTAAGATGTTTCTTGTATACAGATACATATTTGTTAAAATTAATTTCTTTGATAAATGATTTATTCTTCATATAAGTGGAATATGTAGTAGAGTATTTATGTTTTTTGGAATGTTGTATGATTTAGAAGTTATTGGGTTTGTTTATAATCATTTGTTTGTGAAGAATAAATAACTTATTTTTTTTTAATACAAACATGTAATGGATATAATTTTTTAGAATATGGTTCAGTTGCAAAGAATATTTCTTTGATATCAAATACTTTTTTTATTGATTCGTCAAATTCTTCTCTTATTGGCATACTGAAAAAAAGATTTCTATTTTTGTAAGACATTTGATTTAATTCATCAACTTCATCTTTTGTCAATAAATTATTTTCATGTAATCTAATTATCTCATCCCATATTTCTTTAAGTATAATTCTATCTTTGCCTTCTTTATATGATGAAACATATAATTCTCTACCTACCCAAGTATAAACTGGTTTTTTACTTCCTTCTTCTCTATATTTTTTAATTGCTTCTTCTGATGTTAATTTCTCATTTTTCTCTTTAATATAGGTTCTAGGCATGAAAAAACCATCTTGTTTTAATAATTTAAACACATTCTCAAATAATTTTTGGAAATCTTCTGGCATAATTATATTAGGTATACAATCTCCTAGGATAATATCAAATTTTTCATTTGCTAGTTCAGCAGGGATTGATTCTAACCAGTTTCCCTGTGTGAATATCTCTTTAGGCTTGTTTTTTACTTCTTCTGCTAAATAATCAAAATTATATTTTTTAAAATCAAAACAATAACAGGTAATGCCAAGCTCTCCACATAAATTTCTGTATTCAGGGGTTGATCCTAAAACTAGAAATTTAACTTTTGATTTGTCTCCATTATATTTTTCAATCTTTTCTAAAACTTTCTTTTTGATAAACTCTAAATCAGAAGGTGATGCTCTAGCATGACCTCTATAATATTTCCAGTGATGAACAAATTCATCATTCCAATCGCCTTTGTTTTCTTCCATTATTAATAGCCTTTTTAATTATTAATTATTTGATTCTTTTTTTCAAAACATGTAAACATAATTTATTACAACAGTATTGTTCAGGAGTAAGAAATACTTCTTTTATTATAAACTTTTCTTTAAAAAATGCATCAACTTCATCTTTTACAGGTATACAAAACTCAAAATCCCTATCTTCAAATGATAATTTACTTAATTCTTCTAATTCATCATCACTAATTAATTCTTTTTCATGTAATTTAACTAAGTTTTCCCATATCTGTTTAACAAGTATGAATTCTTGGCCTTCTTTAAATGCTCCTAAATATAAATCCTTAGCTAGCCATGTAAATATTGGTTTTTTGCTTCCTTGTTTTCTATACTTTTCAATCATTTCTTCATATGTTATTTTTTCTTTTTTCTCTTTGAAGAATGTTCTTGGTATTAATGACCCCTCTTTTTTTAATAATTTAAATATCGTATTTACTAATTTTTTATGGTTTTTGATTATAGTGATGTTAAATACACAATCCCCTAGGATGAAATCAAACTTTTCATTTTCTTTAATCTTTTTAAGGGATTTAGGAATGCCATCTAACCAATTACCTTCAATACAAACTTCTTTTGATTTGTTTTTAACTTCTTCTGCTAAATAATCAAAATTCGGTTTTGAAAAATCAAAACAATAACATTTAATGCCTAACTCCCCACATAAATTTCTATATTCAGATGTTGATCCAAGAATTAGAAGTTTTATTTTTGATTTATCTCCATTATATTCTTCAATTTTTTCTAAAATTTTCTTTTTGATAAATTCTAAATCAGAAGGGCATGGTCTTACTGGTGGTAGGTAATATCTCCAATGCTCAACTAATCCTACTTTCCAATCTCCCTTAATCTCTTTATTCATATATAGAAGTATGTCTCTAGTTTATATAAATGTTTTTTATTTTATGAATAGAAATTACTTCATCAATCTCCAGCAGCCAACTTTAACTTTCTCTACCTTTTTCTTGTGATGTTTCATTGAAGCTTTTATTGGGAATTCAAATTTATTAATTAGTTCTTCTTTGAATCCATTATCTCTTGCAACAGCAGTGATAAATTTATCTGATGTTAATTTATGCAAAGAATAAACAACAGGAGCGATAGTGAATGCTTTTTCTAAGAATTGTTTATCAATATGTTTTTCTTTTGTACCAAATGGTGGATTTTGAATAACAACATCTGCTTTTATTTGCACATAATAAGGTATATTAATTTCACTAATTTTTTTATTAAGAACTTTATATTTTTTAACTGGGATTTCTAGTCTTGCGATATTTTCTCTTAATATATCTAATACTTCTCTATCAGCATCAACAAAATAAACATGTTTTGCTCCTAATAAAATTGCACCAATACCTAAAATACCTGTTCCACTTCCTAGATCTGCAAGAATCTTATCTTCTATATGGCCTTGCATATAAGCATCCCATAACATTGTTGCAGCAATTTCAGAATCAGTTGGATATTGTTCTAATCTAACTTTAGCTTTTGTGAAAACATTTAATTTGCTTAATTGTATTGCTAAAGCTGATTTTGTTATCATTTATGTTTGATAGATTTTGATAGTTATAAAGTTTGTTGTTGGGATTTTCCATATGTGAATTATTTTAGGGTGGGTGGTGGGGGTTATTGGGGGATGATTTTGTTCGTGAAGATTCTTTTAATGAAAAAACAAAATCAAACATTTTAAATTATAATTAAAAAAAGAAAATTCCTTAGAAGCATGTCCTCCGAACCTAGTAAAAATAAAATTACCCTTCATTCAATACAACTAATGTTCTAGAATTAGCAACACCATCTATTAATTGCATTTTACTTAATAATATTTCATCTAACTCTTGAATATTAGCAACTCTTAAGAAAACAATTAAATCAGTGCCACCAGTAACAATGTCCACTTTTTCAGTACAATTCAGCTTTTTTATCTCTTTAGCAAGATCATACTGACTTTTGTGCTTTTCTTTTAGGTATTTGAGATCTGCACTCACAAGTATATATGCGGAGATGTTCTTGCCTAGCAAGGTATTATCTACCTCAATTGTGTAGTGTTTTATGACCCCTTCCCGCTTAAGCTTTTGCACTCGGTTATGAACAGTTGTTACAGGCAGCAAGGTTTTTTTGGCTATTTGACGTGTGGTGTAATCAGAATTTGCCTTTAATTCTTCTAGAATCTTGATATCTTTGTCATCTAAATTTACAATTTGCTTTTTTTTTACCAATATTCCACCTTGTTGGTCCAATTTAATGCCTATAATGGAACATATGTTCCAACTAGTATATATATCTTTCTATTTTGTACTGTTTTATGTGTAAATTAGATATGATTAAGTTTAAATGTAAAATTAAAGAAATAATATTTTATTTACTCAACAAATATTCTTTTAACTTTCTGAATGCTTTTGCTCTGTGACTAAATTTACCTTTTTCTTCTCGTGTATATTCATATAAATAATGAGTTGTATCTTCATTTTCACCATCTTTTTTCTCATTACAAATAAATATTCGTTCATAAGGTAAAACATTTGCATCCATTCCTTTCACTTCTTTAGAAATAGTTCCATCTAATTCTCCAGAAAATAACATTGGTTCTTTTCCAGGTTCACAATAACCAATAATTGTTCTAAAATATGCTTTTCTGTTTGTTATTTCTTTTTTTTCTTCATTTCCATTCTCTAAAACTTTTGATTCGAAAAACATTGCTAATAAACCTTTATATCCCAACTGTTCAAAATATCTTTTTGGTTTGTTTCCTGGGAAATTATCAAATGCTTCAAAAAATACACCAGTGTCTTCAACAATTACAACTTTTTTAGTTTCATTTGCAATTTTCTTTGCATTAACATATGCGACTTTTTCTAATTTCCAATCACTTGGTTCTTCTTTGTTAGCTTCTAACAAATGTATTTTAATTTCAGAACCAGCTAATGCTATTTGTGCTTCCTCTACTTTATGTTTGTTTTTAGTTACAAAGTGTATGTCCATGTTGATTGTTAAATCTAAGATGTATATAAATCTTACTTCAAATATCTCACTTTCTACTTTCATTTATGTCCACACACAATAAAAACACTTATATATTATTAAAGATAGAATCTATCTATTAAAGTGTTATTTATATTAAAGATAGATATAATTATATGGATTAACATAATGTGGGGTGACTAAAATAAGTCAAAAAAAACAAATAAGAGATGCAGTTAAAGAACTTCTAAAAGATGAAAGTAAGATGAAGATTACCTTGGATTTAGAGGATTTAAGGGAATTTCATGACAAAAATATTTTTAGATTACTATGGAATCAATTTGTATTAAATTTACAAAAAAAAATTGTACCATGTCATTTTAAAAATTGGTTAATGAGAACCACAGGAATGAAGGTTGGACATGATGTATGCATTCCTCATGATATTACATTTGATACATATTTTCCAGAATTAATTATAATTGGAAAAGGGGCTTTGATTGGTGGGGAATCTAACATGATTACTCACGAAATAGGTAACGATAAATTAACAATTGGTAAAAATGTTTTAGCAGAAAGAGTTATGATGGCTGGTTTAGCAGAAATGCATCCTGGCTCTAAAATGAGTGATAAGTCAATGCTAAACTTATATTCTAGTTTAAAGGGTATAATACCTTCTGGAGAGCTTTGGTCAGGAAAACCTGCAAAACTAATGGCAAAATTAGATGATAAAACAATTCAAAAGTTTTTCGTACCTTCAAAAAATAATCCTAACTATTACAAAGAATTTAGAAAAAAATTAAAAGCATTTTGGAAGGATTCTGAAGCAACATATCTAAAAATTCATTATGATGGAAATAGATTAACAGCAGGAAGTGATTGGTGGAGATCTAGAAACATATTTTTAATTTACTGGAGTGGTGTTTGGGTGGAATTAGCAAGAATCATACCAACATCTTTTTTAAGAAAATTATGTTTTAGATTAGCTGGTGCAAAGATAGGGAAAAATGTTTACATTGGTTCAGGTTGTGTGTTAGATCATTTAATGACTCATTCAATTACTTTAGAAGATAATGTAAGGTTAGATAAACATGTTTACATTGATGGACATGAATATACAACAACACAAACTATTTTTGGCAAAACTGTAATTAAAAAAGGTGCACATCTTAAACATCATGTATTTGTTAGAACAAGTGCACAGATTGGGGAAAATGCAGTTATTGAACCACATAGTATGGCACAACGTGTAATTCCTCCAAATGAAGTTTGGGGTGGTATTCCAACTAAATTTGTTAAAAAAGTAGAGATTAAGGGAGAAGCAGAAGAATCAAAAAAAGTAAAGGAAGAATCTGAAAAAGTAAAAGAAGAACCTGAAGAAGAAAAAGAACCTGAAGAATCAGAAAAAGAACCTGAGGAAGAAGAAAAAGAACTTGAAGAAGAAGTAAAGGAAGAAGCTGAAGAAGAAAAAGAACCTGAAAAAGTAGAAGAAGTGAAAAAATAATATTAAGAATAAGAAATTAAAAAAAAGAGGAACAATGTCAATAGATTACAAAGTAAAGAATGCCCCTAAATCAAAGTCAGGTGGCAAGAAATATAGTTCTAAGAAATATAGCTCTAAAAAAGATTATAATTCTGGTAAGAGTTCTGCTAAGAAATATGGTGGGAGGAGAACTAGAACTGGAATGTCTAGGGATGAAATTAAGGAAATGAATCAAGCAAAGGCTGATTACGATAAGAAACATAGTAATGGTAATGGCAATGCTAATGGAAAAGATGCAAGTGCGAAATCTAGAGAATATGATGTCTTCAAAGAAGCAAAAATTAAGATGAGTGAAGATGAAAGAATGAGGACTAGATCAAAATATAAAGAAGGTGACTTTGCAGAAAAGATGGATCATCTTAATAAAAAAATTGAAGAAGCTGGTGAAGGGGAATATACAATTCAAGATGATTCTGGAAAAAGTGTAACTTATTTTAGAAAATGTGCAACAGATGCTTATAAACCTGTTAAGAAAAAGAAAGTTCTTGGGTTATATAAAGAAGGGAGCCGACAAGGATCAAATGATGATTTAGTTATGGAAGAATTTAACAGAATGGAGGATATGGTTCAACAATATAGGGACAGAATGCCTGATATTAAACCTATGAGAGAGAAGATTGTAAACTTAGTTAAGCATAATTCATGGAATATTGCAAAGAATGCATATGATAATACAATTGGTTATTTCAAAGCAAAAAGACAAAATAAAAATACAGAAAAACATTTTCAACATAATCCAGATAGTAATAAAAAAGTTATTTATTTGATGCATGGTGTTTCTCAAAATGAAGGTTCGCAATGGAGATTAGGGGAAGAATTAGAGAGAGAAGGATATCTTGTTTTTCATTTACATGCTGACCATACAAAGCCAAGAGAAGAAGTTTCTGAAGAAGGCTTTAAACAAATTAAGAAATTCCATAAAGATGCTAAGATTAAGAATCCTGCAAACAGAAATGATCACTTCTCAGGCCATAGTAGTGGTGGAGATGCAGGAATATTTATGGCTGGTGATGAAAGAATAAGGAAAGTAGGAATTAAACATGTACAAGCAAGAGCTCCTGTTCCATTTGGTTTGAAATTTGAAAATCTTAGTCAAAGACTATTGGGAGCGGTTGTTGATGTTAAACATGATGATGTAAAAAAATCATCAGTTGCAAGAAAAAATGCAATCCAAATGGCCAAAAGAGAACCACATGTTCCTGTATTTGTTGTTGCAGGTGATCGTGATGACTTAGCAATTCCAAAAGGAACTGCTTATCCTCATGCAGATAAGCATTTTGTTATTAAGGATAAAAATTCCGGTCATTTTGGAACCTCAGGTGGACAAAAAGATATGAATCAGATTTTTGCACATTTACATAAATATTTTGAAGATCAAGGTAAGAGAGCAGTAAGAGATCCAAGAGGAATGAAGCATATTCCATTTGAAAGGTAAATCTCAGTTGTTGTCTTACTCGAATAGAGAAAAATGAAATTTGATTTAATAATAATTGATATTGATGACACTTTTTTACCGCATAGAACTGTTAGTGTTGGCTATAAGTTGTTTTGGCAATATTTAGGAAATTTCTTTTGTTTGAAATTATTTAGATTAAGTATTTTAGGATTAAAATTGTATCTTGCTAAATGTTTTCGTGAGGTTAAGAATAAATTTAGAAATGAAAAGTTTGAAAGTAATAAAAAATTAATTAATATCTGGGGAGAAGGAATTGTTAGATTAGGAATTAATGCAAAAGATTATGAAATTTCTGAAAATAGGATTAAGGAAAAGTTATTTAAGAAAACATTGAAGCTTTTGGATGTAGTTAGAAAGGAAAATCCAACTGCTTATGTTGTTGCAATTACTCAGAGTTTTAATTTAGTAAATGAAAAAGATAAATTAATTAAAAATTCTCTTAAAATAAATGATCCAATTACTAAAGTTTTAGGTATTGATGAATTATATTCTAATGTTTTTTATTATGGCAAAGAAGGAATAATTGTTGATAAAGAATTATTAATTAAAAATGGTTTTGATAAATTAGACATTGCAGAAAAAGTTATGAAAAAAATCAATGCCAAAAATGTTGGCTTGTTTATTGATGATTATGATGATTTGAAATTGTTGGGATTGAAAGGAAATGTTCAGGTTGTTTACACAGGTTGGAAAATCAGGAAATTTGCTGATAAAAAACTAGTAATTAGTAATTAAATATATAAATATATAATGATTTCTTATATAATAAAGAGAAATAACTAATAAGGAGAAACAAAATGTTCAAAATAAAAAATAATATAGACAGATTCAAACCATTAATGAAAGAAAGGTGGGATATTCAAGGTATTAATGCTGCACCTTGTTTTATACATGGTGGGCCTGTTTGTGGTATTGCAGGAATGAAAAGAGTTCTTGGCTATAGTTATACTAAATTTATAATGCCTTATGAAAATGATTTTATTAATATGCATTATAGTAGGGAAGACCTGCATAAATGTACAGATGAGTTTTTTAAAAGATTTAGGAAAGCTAGGGATAAAGATATAAAATCAGGCATTAAAAAAGAAAATAAAAGTATAAATAATTCTTACAACCAATTTTTATGGGAAGTTAGTGAAGATAATGCAGAAGAAATGCTTGATTACATTAAACATATGCTTCCAAAAATCAAAAATCTTGAAATGAAAGAGTTTCTTAAAGAATATCATAAATTTTTCATAACATTTTGTGATGCGTTCAATGCTTCACATATGATTGAATGTATTGCAATGACAACTGATGTTCAATTAAAAGATCTGCTTACAAAAGAATTGGAAAAAAAAGGCATGCAGGAAAAGTTTAATGAATATTTTACTTTGCTAACACAGCCAGTAGAAATGCCTTTTATCGTGGAAATAAATAATAGTTTATCAATAATTCTTGGAAAGATAAGAGAAAATAAAGAAGTTTTGCAATTATTTAAGAATAATGGAAAAAAAGAAATAAAAACAGAAGATGCAAAAGAAATACTAAAAGAGCTTGAAAAATATCCAGGGATATATGATTTAATAAGAGAACATGCAAAAGAATTCTATTGGATAAAAACAACATGGGTTGGTGGAGAATATTTCAATAAAAAAGATTTAGTTGCTGAACTAATGAATTATATTGAGAAAAAAGAAAAAATTGTTTTCACATCAGAAGAAAAATTAGAAAAGATGAAGAAGGATAAAAATGATTTGCTAGAGAAACTTAATTTAAGTCAAGAGCTTCTTGAATTAATTGAAACTATTGAATTCTTTGCATACTGGCAGGATGTCAGAAAAGTGTATGTACTAAAAGGTGTTCTTGCTTTACAACAATTTGTTAATGAATTGTCAGAAAGAGTTGATATTAAACAAGAGCTTTTGAAATATTTATTGACACAAGAACTTGGATTATTAGAGGAGATGGAAAAATCAGAATTAGTAAAAATGCTTGAGGAAAGAAGAAAAGCAAGTGTTTTTATTTATATTGATAATGATATGATTATATTAACTGGAAAAGAATATAAGCAGTTTTTTGATGAGATGAAAAAACTAAAAACTAAAGAAGAAATCAAAGAAATTAATGGAATGTGTGCATCTGTTGGTAGAGTAATTGGAAAAGTAAAAGTTTGCTTAAGACCAGAGGAGTTATCAAAGATTGAAGATGGAGATATATTAGTTACATCAATGACAAGGCCTGAGTTTATACCAGCAATGAAAAAAGCAGCAGCATTTATTACAGATGAAGGTGGGTTAACTTGTCATGCAGCAATTGTAAGCAGAGAAATGAACAAGCCATGTATAATTGGAACAAAACATGCAACAAAAGTATTGAAAGATGGTATGTTGGTAGAGGTTAATGCTAATCATGGTTTAGTTAAGATATTAGAATAAGAGTTAGGGGGGTTAGGAGGGTATGGAATGTTTGGAAGGTAAAAAACCTTCTAAACCTTCCAAACTCCAAACCATCCAAACCTTTAAAGGGTAGGTAATGATGGATAAAGAAAAAACACAACAATTTAAAAAAATAATTGCACATAAATGGTATATACAAGGATTTAATAGTTGTGCTAATTTTATAAGTCATGCTTCTGAATCTGGTATTGTTGGATGTAATAAATATCTTGGTTATGGTTATACTAAAAAATTATTTATTTTTAAAAAAGATTACTTAGAATATCATTATTTAGAAAATGATTTTGAAAATATTGGAACTGAGTTTTTGAAAAGATTTCTTGAAAATAATAATTATCTAAATGAAGTAAGAGAAAAAGATGATAAATTAAATGCAGAAGCAAAAGAATTGTGGAAAGAGATTGAACTTGGGAAGAAAAATGGTTTAGACAAGCTAAATAAAAAACAAGCTTTAGAGTTGTATAAGAAAGCTTGGGAAGCTTATCATAAATCAGTTGATGTTGGTCATGTGATTGAAGGGATTTCTTTTGTACTTGAGCCAATGTTAAAGAAAAAGTTGGAAAAAGCTTTATCCATGGATAGACATGACAAGATGTTTAGAGCAATCTTTAATGATCTAATGCAGCCTTCAAAAGCTTCTTTTATCAATGATGAGCATTTAGAAATATTAGAGATAACAAAAGAAGTTTTAGAAAATGAAAAAACATTAGAACTATTTAATCGTAATAATATCAATGTTGATCAAATTTTTGCTGAATTAGGTAATATAAATCAGGAAATTAAACAAAAATTAACTAAACATGCAAAAAAGTTTTTCTACAACCAATTAAATTATTATCATGTTCAGTCTTTGACAGAAACAGATTATTTAGAAGAGATTAAAAGATTAATACAAGAAAATAGTGACATTAATAAGAAAATTGAAGACGAAAAAAATTCTTATTCAAGAAATAACAAAAAAAGAGCTGAAATTATTGGTGAATATCAATTCAATGATGAAATAAAAAGTCTAATCAAATTATCAGTTGATACTTTACATTGGCAGGATGACAGGAAAAAGTTTATCTTAAGCGGTGTTTATTATGTTGGTATGATGTTGGATGTTCTAGCTAAACTTTATGATATCCCTTTAGATATGTTAAAGAGATATGATGCATTTGACATTACAGAAGAATTACTTGAAAATTTTAATGAAAAATATAAAGAAGATGCTAAAAAAAGAATGGATAAGTATATTATTTATTATGAAAAACAAGGAGAAGGTAAAGATGTTTCAATCAAAACTAAAATTATAGTTGGAGATGAATTTGATGAATTCATGAAAATTTACAATGAAACAATTCTTGAGCATAATGATTTACATGGAACTTGTGCAAGTCCTGGTAAAATAAGTGGTGTAGTGCATATCTGTAAAACAAAAGAAGATATTGAGAAATTTAAAGAAGGAAAAATATTAGTTGCAGCAATGACAAGACCTGAATTTGTTCCAGCAATGCGAAAAGCAGCTGCAATTGTAACAGACGAAGGTGGAATTACTTGTCATGCAGCAATTGTAAGCAGAGAGTTAGGCAAACCATGTGTAATTGGTACAAAAGTAGCAACAAAAGTATTGAATGATGGACAGTATGTTGATGTAAATGCAAATCATGGAATTGTTAAAGTTGTAGATAAGAAATAGTGAATAGTTTTGAGTAATGAGTCTTGAGTTCTGGGTGGGTAATCAGTAAATAGTTATGAGTATCGCTGTGCTTTCTCAAAACTATTTAGCTCATGACAAAATCTCATAACTAATTTACCCATAACTAACTCATTACTCACTACCCAAAACCCATAACTTAATAATTAAATATATAAATAATCATCCATTACTATCAATAAAATGACTGAAAAACAATTAATAGGGAAAGTTGCTTCTGAAGGAGCAGAACAATTGCCAAGTATTGGTGCTGTTGTTAGAATTGTAAATAACAAAGATGAAATTACTAAAGTGGAATTTGGAGATGTTGTAGTAGCTCCTAAAATCACTCCTGATTATGTTGGAATATTAAAAAAAGCAAAAGCTATTGTTACAGATTTAGGTGGAGATACAAGCCATGCTGTTTTATTAAGCAGAGAACATGGGTTACCATGTATTATTGATACAAAAACTGCAACAAGTACATTTCAAGATGAAGAATTTGTAGAATTAAATCTTAGCGAAGGTTATGTTAAATCAATTTCTAGAATGGAATATGATTTATTATTAGAGCAAGAGAAAGATTTAGTCAAAACACAGGTTGAAGATAAAAAAGAAGATTTAAGAGAAGTAACAGAACAAGAGATATTAAAAAAACCAGAAGCAATATTATGGTTTAAGGATGTTAATAAAAATGATGTTGGTATTGTTGGTGGGAAAGGAGCTTCTTTAGGGGAAATGCACAACAAATTTCCAATTCCAGATGGTTTTTGTGTTTCTGCTCAAGCTTATGAGAAAGAAGTTGAGGAAATTCAAGATAAATTAATGGAATTATTGAAAATAGATGTTGAAGATCCAAAACAATTAGAAAAAGCTTCAAAAGAAATTGAAAAATATATATTAGCTTTAGAAATGGGTGAAGAATTAAAGCAAGATATTTTGAAAAGTTATCATGAACTTGTTAAATTAGAAGGAACAGATTTTGTTGCTGTTAGATCAAGTGCAACTGCTGAAGATCTTCCAGAAGCAAGTTTTGCAGGGCAACAAGCAACTTTTTTGAATGTAAAGGGCGATAAAGAAGTTTTGAAAGCTGTTAAAGAATGTTGGGCATCATTATTTACAGAAAGAGCAATTTATTATAGAATAATTAATAATTTCAAACATGAGGAAGTTTTAATTTCAGTTGTTGTTCAGGCAATGATTGATAGTGAAAAAGCAGGAGTTATGTTTACTGTTAATCCAGTTACAAAAAACTATGATGAAATCTTAATTGAAGGTAATTATGGATTAGGAGAAACAGTTGTTGGTGGAGAAGTTACACCAGATTCATATTTTATTTCTAAAAAAGGTGTAATAGGTCAAAAACATATTGCAGATAAAACTTGGGGCTTGTTTAGAGATGAAAATGGTGGTAATGTTAAGAAAGATGTTGAAAATGGAACTGAACAATTGCTTCCAGATGAACAGATAATAGAACTAGCAGAAATTGGAAAGAAGATAGAAGAGCATTATGATAAGCCCATGGATGTTGAATGGGCAATGTATAAAGGTAAGTTTTATATTTTACAAGCAAGGCCAATTACTACTTTGTAAATTATGTAATTACAATGTAATCTTTGTTTTTTCCCTTTGTTTTCTTTATAATTCTCCGTAATCTTTTTAAATGATTATATTAATAATATAGATATATTAAAAAAAAGAGGATATAAATGGCATTAAGTATTGAAATATTTATTTTATTAATATTATTAGGATTATCTGGATTCTTTTCTGGAGCTGAAGTAGCTTTGATAAGTTTAACTAAGTATAAAGTTAAGCATATGGTTGAGCAAAAAAAAGCAGGAAGTAAATTTGTAAAAAAACTAACAGATAATCCCTCAAAAATGCTTACTATTATTTTAATTGGTAATAATGTAGTAAACATTGGAGCATCTGCTTTTGCAACTGCTGTTGTAATTAATTTATTTGATAGTTATGCTGTAGCAATTGCAACTGGAATAATGACTTTCTTTATCTTAATATTTGGAGAAATCACACCAAAAACAATTGCTGTACACAATAATGAAAAGTTTGCTCAAATAGCTGCTCCAATTATTTGGTATATAGGTGTAATTCTTAAGCCAATAGTTTTTGTTATTGAAGGATTTACTAAACATTTTACAAGAGCTATTGGAATTAAAGCTAAAAAACAACACATTACAGAGGCTGAGATTATTAACATAGTAGATACAGCTGAAAAACAAGGTTCTATTAAACAAATTGAAAAAAAATTAATTAAAAACATATTCAAATTTGATGAGTTAGATGCATACACAATTGGAACTCCTAAAACAGATATGGTTGCAGTAGAAGCAAAAGAACAAGTAAAAAATGTAATTAAATTAATGTTAGAAAAAGGTCATTCTAGACTTCCAATATTTAAAAAAGATACTGATCATATTGTGGGAATTGTACATGTTAAAGATATTATTACACATTTACATAGTAAAGATAAGAATAAACCTATATCTAAGTATATGAATGATCCATTCTTTGTTCCAGATACAATTAAAGTTAGTAAACTATTACATGAATTCCAAAAAAGAAAAGGACATCTTGCTATAATGGTTGATGAACATGGTGTTGTTAATGGTTTAGTAACATTAGAGGACGTTCTAGAGGAAATAGTTGGAGAAATCATTGATGAAACAGATCAGTCTGTTCCTAATATTAAAAAAACAGCAGGTAAAAATATTTGGATTGTTAAAGGTAAAACCGAAGTTGAGGAGGTGAACAAGAAGATCAAATTAAGGATTCCTGTTAGAGGAGAATATGATACCTTAGGAGGTTTTATTCTTCATAAATTAGGTAGAATCCCAGTTTTAGGTGATAAAGTATCACATAATAGTTTCAAGATCAAGATAGAAGAAAAAATTGGTCAAAGAATATCTAGAATTAGAATAAGTAAATGAGGTGGAAAAATGGTTAGTCCAGTAATGAGTAGTATTCTTATATCTTTAATAACATTTATTATTACAGTACCTTTAAGTGCATTAGCATTGTTTTTTGCTGCAAAAATCTTTAAGGTTGATGTTAGTTATAAAAATGCGTTATTACCAGCATTGATTGTAGCTGGAGTTGGTTTTGTTCTAAAACTAATTGGTGCTTTTGCAGGTAGTTTAATTGTAATAGGAGTAATTGGTGTATTAGGATTTTTTATATCAATAGCATTGTATTTAATATTGCCTAAGTACATTTATCATTTAGAATGGAAAGAAGGATTATTAGTAGGAGTAGTATGGTTTGGATTTATGCTAGTAGTTGGCTTTATATTAGGAATAATCATTGGGGTTATTGCAGTGATTGTTGGATTAGGCATGACATTTGTTTAATTTTTTCTTTTTCTTTTTTTTAAACTAGGTCCGGAGGACATGTTTCTCATGAGTTTTTTATTCTTAATATTTTAATACAGAATCCAACAACAACATAGGCATGGACGGACATTTGCTACGCAAATATCCTATTCGCCTTCGGCTCATCCAGCCATGTTGTTGGATTCAGCTTCGTCTGGCCAAGTTGTTTTTTCTCGCCTAGCTAATTTATTATTTTTTAAAATTAAGATAAAGAAGAAAAAGATAAAACAAAAGCAAAATATGCAATTATAAAGCCAATACCAACAATTAATGATAATCCTGCTTTGATTGCAATGAACCAGATTGCAGTTTTCTTTTCAAGCTTATGGATGTTCAATAAACACTTGTATAATACTGCAAAGTCCCATATTGCATATACTTGAGCAATCATATTTACAATTGGTATTATTGAAACAACCATAACTGCAGGTCTTGGATATTGATACACTTTGTAAAAATCCCAAAATGATCTTGCTTTTCCACCTAACAAAACAGCTACAATATGATTAAGCCAGGCAAAGAAAATATTTATTAATAAACCAAACCATGGTAAAATTAATATTACTAATAATGCTGTAAGTAAAACCACTAAAATTGATTTACCTGTTGCCAAGAAAAAAATACTTACAATAACTGAAACAACTAATCCTAAAATAGTAACTAAAATATATGATACAACTATAAAATACTTGATAAGTCTCCTTAATGCATCACTATCATTAGCTAATTTCTTATATGCAATATCTTTCAATTGAATTAAAGCCCATATATCATCTAAATATTTCATTTTTATTACCTCTTAAGGTTGTAAGGAATAGAGATATATATAAATTTATTTGTTAAGGGCAGCTCTAATCTTATACATAACCTGTTCAGAGCCATCTTTTTTCTTAAAACTGCATCTTACTCCATTAGATGAATAATTAACAATATCTCCTGATTCAAATCCAAATTTATCTAATTGCCCAGGTTCTAATAAAACTGTGTTTTTAGCATTGACCATTGCATTGAAATAAGCATGAGCCATTACTTTTAATCCTTTTCCTGTTATTAAAACATCAATATCAGGAACAAATGAAGCAACATTAATATCTTGGTATTTTGTTGGTGTTTCACCTTCATCTTCTCTTGGTCTTGATACATAAGCAATCCCATAACCATGTGCTCTTACTTTTTCAGCAATTACTCCATATTCAATTGGATCAATTGTGTCAATAACAACACAATCAATACCTTCAGATGTTCCAATAACTAATGAAGCATCTTGTGGTTCTTTTATTTTATAATCTTTAACAGGTGATCTTTGTTTGAAATCTCTAGATTGGAAAACATTAACATGATAACTATCTGGAGAAATGCTAGTATTAACACCATCCTTTGCTACTTCATCTCTTACAATACTTCTACTATCAAAATCAAAACCAAATTCAACCTGAGATGCAACATTTTGATTTGAACCTACTATTTCTAAGTATTTTCTAGATGAGTCAACAACACTTTTTGATAACTCAATAGGATCAAAAGGCACCCCTGGGAGTAATCCATTTTTTATGACAACATCATTGTTTGCATCATACAAAATTGATTGTGCGCTTCTCCAATTATTAGATTTAGTTAAAGATCTTATACCAAATTCAATTAAATAAAGTCCTTCTAAATTAGGATGTTCAATTACTGCACCAAGAAAAGAAGTTTCATGATAAACTTCAGCTGCAATAAACATGTTTTTTGCATCTGGTTCTTGTAATCCTCTATGTAAACATAACTCTGCAAGAGCTTTGCTATCCATTTTTCTTATTTGCTCAACAGCATAAAAATAATTTTCAATATTTTTGATAACAATAGAATCAAAAAATCCAGCTAATGGTAAACTTCCATCTTCTCCTCTATACATAGATCTTAATATTAATGAATCATAAATATCTAACATTTCTTCAATTGCTTTTTCATGTTGTTCTGGATTATTTCCAGGAGAAATTATATGTAAATTTTGTTTCCATTGATCATCCCATAAAAACTGATGAAATTTTTGTCTTCCTAACAATTTAACAGGAAAATCTGCCATTGGAATAGGTTCTCTATCTTGATTAGCTAATCTTTTTTTATATCTTCTTTTTTCATGAGGTATTGCTATTCCCATTTCTCTATAGTCCATAATAATAGATGTAATATCTTGCATTTTTTCATGTATGCTTTCAAGGTCTGAAAAAGCTTCACTTTCCTCTGGAAACATATTCATAATCATACTTAGCCCAGGCAAAGGATAACCTCTAAAATGATGCATATACTCTAAAGTGTTTCTTGCTTTTCCAGGATCAGTCCATTCTATCTCTAGGATTCTTTGTTTAAGCTTTTCATTATCTAATCTATTTGCTGCTTCGTTTGCATTATTAATTAATTCAGAATAAACTGCTTTGATATAATCAACTAAATAATCATCTTTCTCAGCTAATTTTGCATTGATTTTATCTAAACCTTCTAGTTTTAATCCAATATTATAACCAACTAATCCAGCCATAGTTCTTAAAAATCCACTATTAAGTTTTTTTGATTTTTCAACTGCTCCTTCAATACCTTCTTTTAATGCTGCTTTGTATTCTTCGCAATTATCATGAACATATTTCTTGCCAACAACTTTTAAAGGAACTTTATCAGATGCTCCATTCAATACAAATTGAGTAATGTAATCTTTGCTCCATGAACCAGTATGCATAACTATTGGAGTTACTTTATGTCTTAATGCTGCTGCAGCAAACTCAAACCCATTCATGTCTGGCATTAAAATATCACTTATAACTAAATCATAATTCTCCCTTCTGTAAGATTCTAATGCTTCTCTAGGATCTGAGAACTCTGTAACCTCTACATTATCTAAAATATCCTCTAATGCTTTTCTTGCATCTTCTCTTGGTTTTGCATAATCATCAAGTATTAGTACTTTCATTTGTCTGCCTCATTTGTTTTAGTTCATTTATGTATTCTACGAAATTATTACCATATCTATCTGTTTCAGGGAGTATAGCTGGCATAGTACTTGAAGGTCTTGGAGATATTTGGTTTCTTGGAGTAAATTCATTATCATTAAAACTCATCAAGAATGTATATAGCTCTTTATCATTACATCTTTTCATAAAACCCTCTTCAGATGTAAGAGAGTAATCAATATCAATAATAAATCTTAAGTCTTGTCTATGATCTTCAGATGAATGATCTGCATAAGTTTTTGCTGTCCTTAATCCAATCAATCCATTATTAAAACCAGCATGTGTATAAATAATTGCACCTTCAGGAATTGAACAACGAGAAGGTACAAATAAATCAGAATCATCATGAAATGTAAATCTACAACCTTCATAAAATCCAGCACTCTGGAAGATTCTCAATGCATTACGATGAATGTCTCTATTATAATCTTTATTTACAACTAATATGTCAATTGTTACACTCATTTATTTGCCTCATCTCTACATACTTTTTCATGTAATCTTTGAATTCTTGACTATCAAAAAATTCAAAAGGATCTCTTTCAAAAATTGGTGAAACATTGTTTGCAGGATCTAATTCTTTTTCACTTACTGATTTTAAAAAATCAAATAAACCATCTTTATCTTCATAATCTTCTGTAAAATAATTTCGACTTAAATAACTTCCATCTATTGTTAGTATAAATCTTAAATCTAACCTGTTTCCCTTTTCAGGATCTAAACAAGCTCTAACTACTTTTAATGGTAAATACTTAATAAGATCTGAATATGCACCAAGATGTGTCATTACAAGTGCATTTTGTGGGATTAATTCAGTTTGATGAAGATAAGAATCTTTTTCTAATTTTAATTTATATTCAAAACCAACTTCATCAGCAACATCATCTAAATGCATCTCAATTAAATCTTCAAATCTATTTTTTATATATGATGTATTAGCAATTACTATGTCTAATTTGGGTTTATCACTCATTTTCTCATCTCTACTAATTCTTGAACATAATCTTTGAAAGATAAATAACTTTTATCATTCATTGTTCTTGCGCCTGTTAATGCAACAGGTGAATCACCAATTGCAACTGCTCTTGATGTTGGAGAGAAATCTGCAGTCATAATTTCTCTATAAAAGCTTTGCATTGCACCAACGTTTTGACCTGGTTCTGTTCTAATAAGAAATCTTAGATCTTGTCTTTGTTCTGCTAAACTACATATACTTGCTAAATTTCTATTATCTTTATTATAACTTGAATGTGTTAAAACAATTGCACCTTCTGGGAATTCATCGGGATTAGCAAATGTATCTTCTGTTTTCCAATCAAAATTATATCTAAATCCATATTCTTGTGATAATTCTCCAAATAACATTTGTCCAACTGCATCTTCATATCCTCTTTTACCTTCATCATAAACAACAACAAAATCTAATTTAGGTTGTGCAAACCATTGTTGCATATAATTATCAAAATTAGGTTCACTATTTCCTTCAAAATCTCTATAAAAACTTTCTTTTGCAAAAAAAGGAACTGGATTATTAAAAGAACCAATAATAAACTTACTAGGATCAAATCTTATAAATTGATTATCATCATCATCTTCTGTTGGATCAGGGAATTTTTCATCAAATTCAGCATAACCATCTTCAAACATTTTATTATGTTCTTGTTTTAATCTTTGATATAGATCAAAAGATTCATCAGATTTAAAGAGTCTTCTAACAAGTCCTTTTTCTAATCTCATAATTATTCTTAGATCTGGTCTCATATCAGCTAATCTTGGAATTAGTTCTAAATTTTTATTATCTTGCATGTTATCTCCATGCATGTAAACAACTGCATTAGTTGGTGCTTCTTCTACAAGACTTTCTTCAGCAGCAAAACTTATTTCATATGTATAATCTAATTTTTTAGAAAACTTTTCCATACCTAAATTAAGCATATTTCTTGAAAAATTACCTGTTGCTATAACTAATTCTAAATCCACCATTATTCACACCTAATATAATGTATTATATATATAAAGAAACTCTAGTTTATTTATAAATATTACTCCTATTTAGTAGTTTCTTTATAAATAAATGACTATAAGTAATACATTGTATGATAAATTATATATAGGAGTAAAAACTTGCGAAATCTAGTAATAATTTAATAAAAGGTGATAAGATGTTAACAAATTCAAAAACAGGGGAAATAATAAGACAATATAATTCTGAAGAACTAAAACAAGCAGCTAGTATGATGCGAGGTTATAATTTAATTTCATTATGCGCAGCAAAGAGCGGACATTCTGGGGGAACATTATCAATTATGGATATTTGTGCTGTTCTTTATCTGAAAGTTGCAAAGCATGATCCTGATAATTCTAATTGGGACAATCGAGATAGGATAGTATGGAGTGCTGGACATAAAGCACCTGCATTATATGTTAGCTTAGGATATTCTGGTTATTATGATGTTAAAGATGTTGTTAGACTAAGAAAGTTAGGTAGCCCATATCAAGGACATCCTGATTGGAAAAAACTAAAAGGTGTAGAGTTTAGTACTGGCAGTTTAGGGCAAGGATTAAGTTTAGCATGTGGTTCTGCATTAAATGCAAGATTAGATAAAAAAGATTACAAAGTTTTTTGCATAATGGGTGATGGTGAATTACAAGAAGGTCAGGTTTGGGAAGCTGCTTTAACAGCTGCACACCATAAACTAGATAATGTAATTGGGATTGTTGATGAAAACCATTTGCAAATTGATGGACATGTTGAAGATGTGAAAAATGTTTTTCCAATTGGTGAAAAGTTTGAATCTTTTGGATGGCATGTAATAAAAGCAAATGGTCATGATATTATTGAGATTGAAAAGGCATTTAATGAAGCCTTAACTATAAAAGGCAAACCAACTGTTATTATTTTTAAAACTATAAAAGGTAAAGGTGCAAGTTTTATGGAAAACCAAGCAGGGTGGCATGGAAAAGCACCTTGTGGTGAAGAATTAGTTAAAGCATTAACTGAATTAAATGTAATTGATAAAATTGATTATGAAGCAATGTTAAAAACAGCAGAAGAATATCATAAAAAAGTTCTTAATGAATTAGAAAATGAACAACCAAAGTTTAGTAAAAATTATTGGTGGAATTCTCAAGAAACAATGAAAGCAGAGATGAAGCCAACAAGAAAAGGTTTTGGAGAAGCATTAGAAGAAAAAGGAGATGATGAACGTGTAGTTTGTTTAGGTTTAGACATTTCAGGTTCAATTTTAATTGACATGTTTTACAAAAATCATCCTGAAAGAAAAAATAGATTCTTTAGTATTGGTATTTCTGAACAAGATGGGACTTGTGTTGCGGCAGGATTAGCAAAAGAAGGAAAACTACCAGTAGTAGGAACTTATGGTGTGTTTGCAAGTGCAAGAAATGCTGACCAGTTAAGAACAACTGTTTGTTATGGTGATCTAAATGTTTTTGTAGCAGGTGCTCATGGTGGAGTTAGTGTTGGACCAGATGGTGCAACTCATCAAAGTTTAGAAGAACTATACATGGTTGGTGGTCTGCCAAACATGAATGTTTGTGTTCCATGTGATTCTGTTGAAACAAACAAAGCAACAAAAGAATTATTATTTAATGTTGTTGGTCCTAAATATGTTAGATTTGCAAGAGAAGCAACACCAATTATTTCAAATGCTGAAACACCTTTTGTTTTTGGAAAAGCAAATGTAATTAGGTTTAGAGGAGAAAAAGAAAGTTTCTCAGAAGCATTTGAACATAAATTAGCTTCTGAGTATCAAAATGAAAATGAAGATTTAGCAATTATTGCTTGTGGCCCTATGGTGCCAGAAGCAATGAGAGCAGCATGGATTTTAAAAAATGAGTATAATATTGAAACAAGAGTTATTAATTTGCATACTATTAAGCCTTTAGATAACAAAGTAATTGAAAATGCTGCAAAAGAATGTGGAATAATAGTAACAGCAGAAGAACATCAAAAAGGTGGAATGGGTAATAAGGTTGCGGCTGTTATTTTAGAGTCAAATAAAAATCATAAACATAATTGTACTTTAGACATGGTTGGAGTTAATGATAGGTTTGGAGAATCTGGAGAATCATGGGAATTAGTTAAGAAATTTGAAGTTAGTGGAGAACATATTGCAAAGAAAGCAAAGATACTTTTTGATTTAAAAAAATAAAAAGGTGAATAAAACATGTTAGAAATATCACAAAGAACATTAAATATGGGTACAGAAAATTCATTCGTAGTTTTAGACAAAGTTAACCAAATGTTATCTGAGGGTAAACCAGTTATTAGTTTTTGCATTGGGCAACCAGATTTCAGAACACCTGATGTTATAAATGATTCTGCAATTAATGCAATTAATAATGGGAAATCAACCTATACTCCTTCAACAGGAATTCCTGAGCTAAGAAAAGCTGTTGCGGGATATTTTTCTAGAACAAGAAAGATTGATGTTAATCCTAATAGTGTTGTAATTGGATGTGGTGGAAAACCTTTTATTTTATACACAATTGCAAGTGTTACACAACCAGGACAAGGTCATGAAGTTATCTTTCCTAATCCAGGTTATCCAATTTATTCTTCACAAACAATTGCGCAAGGTGCAAAGCCCGTATTATTACCTTTGTTAGAAGAAAAGAAATATAATTTTGATATTTTTGATTTGAAAAGAAAGATGAATGATAAAACTAGATTATTGGTTATAAATTCCCCACAAAATCCAACAGGTGGTGTGTTAAGTAAAGATGAATTATATGAAATTGCAGAAGTTGTAAAACAATTTCCTAAATGTTGGGTTTTAACTGATGAAGTTTATTCTGAATTAGTGTTTGATACTGAATTCAATAGTATTGCTGCTATTCCAGGAATGCAAGAAAGAACAGTTATTTTGGATAGTAGTTCAAAAACATTTGCAATGCCTGGCTGGCGTGTAGGTTATGCAGCTAATGAAAAATTAGCACCTCATCTTACAAGATGGGTAACTAATACAGATAGTTGTGCACCACATCTTTGTCAATGTGCAATGGTCGATGCTCTTAATCATGAAAAATCTTGGGAAGAAGCAAGAAAAATGAAAAAAGTATTTCATGAAAGACGTGATTTAATTGTTGAGCTTCTTAATGGTGTTCCAGGATTTAGATGTTTAAAACCAGGAGGAGCATTTTATGCTTGGCCAAATGTTACAGAAACTTGTAAAATGTTAGGTTGTGAAGATTCTAATGTTTTAAGAGAAAGAATTTTAGATGAACTAAATGTTGCTTGTCTTAGTGATAATCATTTTGGACATAGAAATGAAGGTGAAGGAGAACATTTAAGATTTAGTTATGCAACTTCTACAGAACACATTAGAGAAGGTGTTGCTAGAATTAAAAAGTGGGTAGAAGAGAATAGGAATTAATTTTTTCTTTTTAACTAGGTCCGGAGGACATGTTTCTCTGGAATTTATTTTTAATTTAATCAATAAACTTTATAAATATCAATTCTAAGAATAATAATATGTTACTACAAGCTGCATTATTTGGATTTATAGGTGGGCTAGCAAGAGCTTGCGTTGGATTTACAAAATACAGATATAATAATAAGAAAATAAAGTTTAAATCAAATGCATTCTGGTTTACATTTGTTGCTTCTGGTATGATTGGGTTGTTTGCAGGGTTATTGGTTAGTACTAATTTTGCACTTGCATTGTTAGCTGGTTATGCTGGAACAGATTTAATTGAAAATATTTACAAGATTAAGAAAAAAACAAAGGTGATGATATAATGGTAAAAGCAAAGATTGTAGGGGGAGACTTTGGAGCTCATTTTGGAAGACGATTAAGTGGTATTGGTTTTGGATTAGTTTTATTATTAATTGGAGTTATATTCTTATTGAAAGATTTAGGTTATATAACAACTAAAATTAGCTTTTGGACATACTTCTTACTTGTTGTAGGAGCATGGTGGGTATTAGGAAGATTATTTAGGTAATTTTTCTTCTTTTTTCCGTTATATTTATATATGATATCTGAATATTTCTAATTATACGCCTCCGTGGCTTAGCGGTATAGCGCGGCATTGGTAATGCCGAGGTCCCGAGTTCAATTCTCGGCGGAGGCTTTCCTTTTAATTCTAAAATAAAGAACTCTATCACAATCCCATTACATATTGCTCTACTATTTTTTCTGCAATAGCAAATGATGATGTTAATCCAGGGCTGTCCATACCTAATAGATTATAGAAGTTTTCATATTTTTTGTCATGTTCCATTACATAGTCTAAATGTCCTTTTAGTCTTGCCATAATTCCTGCATCATGAGGTTGAAGATCTCCATCTTCGCTTCCTCTTCCTACTAAATTAGGAAAGAAATCAATAACATTATCAAAGAAAAATTCAGGTGGCATTGTTGGGTTATAATCTTCTTTTCCTACATTTCCAACAAATGCAGGACCAACAGTAACTGTTTTTCCTAAAACATATTCTCCAGTTCTAGTATCTAATTCAAAAGTTGGTGTTAAATGTACTCCAACTGTTTTAAAGACTTCACTAGCTTCTAACAATTTTTGGAATTCATCAAATTCAACTCTTGCTCTAGTTCCATCTTCATACATTCCATAAGGAGCAGGATAAACATTTAATCCTTCATGCCAAATTTCAGGTCTTTTAGTTTTGTAAAATCTGTATGCTTCTCCTCTTACAGGATCAATTTCATAAGGACTTTTAAGATTAATCATTTTTGCAATTTCATCAGAATATAATCCAGCTGAGTTAATAACAACATCTGTTTCCCATGAATCAATACGTTTACTTGCATCTGTTGTTCTTGTTGTTATTTCAAACTTTGAACCTTTTGGTTTAATATCAAGTACTTCATAACCACCATTTGTGTTTAACAGATCTCCATAAACATTATCACATCCTTTTAATTGATGAAATAATTTTTCCATAAGTGCAGGTGTATAAACAATTCCAGAAGTTGGTGCTAATAATGCTGCAGAAACATTTACATTTGGTTCATATCTTTTTGCTTCTTCTGCTGTTAATCTTTCAATAGGTGCTCCATTTTCTCTTGCAATTCTTTCAACATCATCTAAATAAAGTTTTTCTTGTCTATTTGTTGCTACAATTAGTTTTCCTGTTTTTCTATGAGGAATACCATGTTCTGCACAAAATGCATAAAGCATTTCATTACCTCTTACACATAATTCTGCTTTTAATGGCATTTGATGTTGAGAATAATAAATACCTGCATGAATAACTCCTGAATTATGAGAAGATTGATTTTTTGCTCTTGTGATTGCTTGTTTATCAAGTAAAGCAATTTGATGGTTTGTTCTTCTTGCTATTGCATATGCTATAGCACAACCTATAACACCGCCACCAATTATTGTTATAAGTTTACTTTCTGCCATAATATCACTTCAAACACACTAGAATTATCACCTTTTTTGCTGAAATAAAGTATTTCATTTGAATTTATAAATATTACCCCTAATATGTAGCTATTATTTAGGGTATATAAATCAATGTTGTATAGAATACCACAACAATATCAGAAAATGCAGGGTTTTATTCGGAAAACCCATCCTAATCACACCTAATTTTCCATATTTTAATCAAATTAGCTATTTAATCTTACACAGCATATGTTCTCTAAAATAGTTCATATCTTTAGGGTATTTATTGATTTTATTGATTGTTTTCTTATATTTATCTCTTAATTTACTTGCTTCTTTTTGATTTAATCCTGTTTTAACTTCATATGTTATTTTTGGCTCAAGAACTGTTCTTTGCTCTTCATTTATCTTGATAATTCCAAATTTCTTAGGATTATTATAGATTATTGTGTTTTTCTGCAGGCCAAATATAGAAGATGATACTAAATCAATATTTTTTTCATTTTCTTTTAAAAAATCCATAGTTTCAATAAATTCTTCTTTAGTTTCAGTTGGAAACCCATATAACATATAATTAATATTAACAATACCTGCTTTTTTTGAATCTTCTAAAACTTTAGTTATATCTTTTATGTTTGTGCCTTTGTTTATCAACTTCAAAATTCTATCACTACCAGATTCAATCCCCCACATAATCATATTTAATCCTGATTTTTTTAATTTCTTAAATACATCCAAAGTAAAATCTTTTGTTGGCTTTAATTGAGCTGTCCATTTAACTTTTAATGGTTTTAACATTTCAGCAATCTCTAATAATCTTTTCACATGAATCATATCATCAATCAAAAAGAAATGTTTTTGTTTAGAAGCTAATATTGTTTTTTTGATTGTATTAAGATTATATTCATAATAAGGAATGTTTACGAAATGACTACAGAATGCACATTTTTTGTAATAGCATGTATTAGATGTTTTTATTGGGATAACTGGACAAGGTGAAAAATAATTATTTAATTTATAAGATGAAAAGTCAATAATATAATTGAAATTCAATTTGTCATGTTCAACTTTCTTTTCATCTATATATTCTAAAAATTCTAATTCATTAATTAATGTTTTATCTGCTATCTTTTTTAGTTTATCATTTACAGCAGGTCCACCTATAACACATTTACAATCTAATTCTTTCATGATTGCATTAGCATAAAATGCTTGGCTAGAATAAACTATACTAAAAGCTACAATATCTGGCTTTTTGTCTTTAATTTTCTTGATTAATTTATTTAATAACTCAGGTTTTTTGCCTTCTACTACTTTTTTGTTATTATCAGAATAAACTTTTGAAGTTAATCTATTAAAATCAGCTGTGACTTCTGCATAATCTTTCCAAGCTCCTTTTTTATAATATTTATGAAATTTTGGGAATTTTAGTTTGTGAAATTCTAAGTTTAGATCAAGAACATCAATTTTATGCTTAGAATTTGCTTTAATAAAAGAGTATAAATTAGTTAATGAATATGGTGGGGAAGCAGGAGTACAAAATGGTAAGTATATTAATAATATTCTTTTCATTATTGTAAATAATTGGTTAGTGCTTATTAAGTTTGTTATTGAGTGGTGGTTTTAAAATCCAACAACATGGCCGGGCGAGCCGTTAGGCGAGTAGGATATTTGCTTGCAAATGTCCGTCCGTGCCAATGATGTTGTTGGATTTGTTTAATCTTAATAATAAGTAAAAAATAACAACAACAAAGGCACAGACGGACTAAAGTCCTACTCACCTTCGGTTCGCCTGGCCATTGTTGTTATTTTTTACATTGCTTTTCTAAAACAATAAACAATATAAACAACTTCATTACTAAAATTAAAGATGGTGATGGGTGAGTATGTTGTTTTGGATTTAGAAACAACTGGATTGTCTAAAAAGAGGCATAGGATAACAGAAATAGCTGCTGTTAGAGTGAAAAAGAATAAAGTAGTTGATGAGTTCCAATGTTTAGTTAATCCTGAGCAAAGAATTCCTTCTTTTATTACAAGATTAACAGGAATTACTAATGATATGGTTAAAACAGCAGAGCCAATCAATAAAGTTCTTCCAGAATTTATAGAATTTTTAGGTAATTCACCTATAATTGCACACAATGCATCATTTGATTATGGATTTATTGAGCACAATGCAAAAAAACATTTAGATGTTTGTATTGAAAATCCAAGATTGTGTACAAGAAAACTTGCTAATAGATTATTACCTGAATTGCCTAGCAAAAGGTTAGGATGTATATGTGAACATTTTGAAATTATTAATCAGCAAGCACATAGAGCAATGTCAGATGTATTAGCAACAACTGAAGTTTTTTACAAATTCTTAGATATGGTTAAAGATGAAGGTATTAAATCAGAGGCAGAGTTAGTTAAGTTTGAGAAAAGCCCAAGAAGGAGAAAATGATTCAATTTAATCCTGATGGTAGTCTAAAACTTCCTAGTAGTGTAGTAGAGAAGAAGCAGGAAAATAGTAATAAAATGCAAAATACTCGTTCTTTACATATTAGAAGAGAACTAGTTTCTTTTAGAGCTCCAAAAAAATGTCTTCTTAAAATAAAATTATCAGACAGAATAATTGATAACAGATTTATTGAGAACACATACAAATATTTTATTGAAAATATAGAAACTCCAATGAAATTTAATAAAATCAATGATAAAGAATTTGAAATTGAAGTTGGAACTAATTTTAGAAGATGTAGTGATTGTAATAAATTAGTTAATCAATACAGGGAATTTATGGATGGCTGTGTAATTGAGGATAAAGGATCATGTACACATGAACCAAGAAGTAACTTTAGTTATGAAGATCACTTTGATTAATTAACCCATAGTGATATATTCTTAATAGATAATAATACACCATATAAATAAGAAATAACAACGGCTTCTTTAGGTTGTGATTTTAATTGTTTATCCATACAACTTTTTTCTAATAACTTTCTTTTTTTTTCTGTTTGAATCAATTTAGCTTGATCATATTTATGAAATAATTTATAATGGTCTCTTAAATTTAATAATATGTCATTCATTATTTTTATTGTTTCTTCTGATAATTTTGGTTTTTGTTCTGTAATAAAAAAACAAATTTGTCTTAATGTATCGCCAATTCCTTCAAATAGCATAATTATTGTAGGATAATAAGATAAATTATCTTTTTTGATGTATTTTTTTTTATTTATATTTCTGATACAAAAAAAACTTAACTTATAAACCATCATCCACATTGAAGAAAGATTATTTATTGTTTCAAAATCATTTTTTCTAATTGATTCAATCAAATCATTAAATACATCTATTACAAAAAGCATTAATCTATTCATCATTTGTTCAATCTCTTCTGTGGAAACCTCTGAAACATTTTTAATAACACAATAATTTTTTCCTTGTTCTATTATTTCAGAACCTAAAGTAACCATTGGTAAAGAAGAGTATATTTTATCTATAACACCTTTTTCCTGGTATGTTATTTTTATTTCATCATATCCACATAAATATGGTTTAAGAATCAATCTTTTTCTAAATTGGTCTGCAGTTGCTATTTCTATCTCTATTTTTTTAGATTTTGCAGTAGTTTCTGTGCTATTAACTATTAAAGAATTCTCTTGTTCATGAATATCTATTTCATCCCCTGATTTAATTCCTTGTAACTTCGCCCATTTGCTAGGTAAACTTACAGTAAGTGTGTTTGAACCGTGTTTTACTACTTTTCTTCTCATATTTATATGTATATTTTTCTAGTTTAAATAATTTTCGGAAATACACATGTACATACTAATGTATACATTGTGTGCAAAAAGTATATACTTTTTACTTGTCTAATTATCTCTATCACATGATGGAGGTAAGAAAAATGATAGAAGAAATTGTTAAAACTGCAAAAGAATCAGATATTTATGATTTAATGAGGATACATGATGCTTTAGGGATGTTTATTGGGAAATTTTGCTATGATAACAATGATAATAATGAATTTGTAAGAAGTTATAAATTAATTAGTGTTGGAGATAATCAAGAAAAAGGAAGGAAAATATTAATTGAGAATATTGAATTTATTCTAAAAATTAGTGAGTACTTTTGCTCAAGAAAGAATAGTAAATTAGAGGCATCTCAACTATTTGATAATTATTTTAGTAAAGAAGAAAATCTTAATGGGCATACAATAACCATCTATGATGCAATGAGAGAATATGATACTCAACTATGTGTATTAAGAAGATTGCTTAAGTCAAATGGTGATAATACAAATTATCCAAAGGATGCAATAGCAAATGGAGATATCTATGAATCTTCAATAAAAGTAATGGCACATTTTGGAAAAAACGGATTAACTAAGGCAGTTAATGATACAAACAGAGCAATTAGTCTTCTCGGAACTCATATTCTAAATAAATATTTTCTAACAAAAAATGAAACACCAAAATATTTACATTAATAATGGAGGAATAAAAATGAGAAAAAAAATACATATATTGGATGGTTATGAAGAGATTAAGGATAAACAAGGTATAGCAGTTATTATTGATGTGTTTAGGGCAAGTAATACTATTTTGTCAATCTTTGAAGCAGGTGCACAAGAGGTAATTACTAAAACAGCAAAAACAGCAGCAGAAGTTGATAAGCTAAGAGAAGAATATCCCAAACATACATTTTTTGGTGAACATATGGGTAAAAAGTTTGAAAATACAGATTATGATAATTCACCAAGTACTGCATATAGATTAGAAAATAAGATTAATGAGGCTGTAGTGATTTCAACAATGGGAACAAGTGCAATTGAAGCAGCTAATAATGCTTATGAAATAATTATAGCAAGTTTTGGAAATATTGATGCTGTTGTAGAATATTTGAAACCTAAAGAAACTGATATATATTTAGTTGCATGTGGAGATATAGGTAAAACAGCTATTGAAGATTATGTTTGTGCACAGAGTATTGCAAATATGTTACTTGGTCTTAATGTTGATGAGGATTATGGCATATCAATTGTTGCTAAGAATAGTTCTGGTGTTGGTAGATTAGTAGGTAATGGGATGTATGGTGATCTAGAGCAGTGTTTAACAACAAATTATTCAGAATTAGTTCCATGTGCTGAAATTGATTGTCAAGGATTTAAGGGTGAACTGATGGTAAATAGAGGTAACATTTAAATATATTAATACAATACTTGTTGTATAGTTAATCACAACAATCATTTATATAGTAAGAATAACTAAGGTGAATATATGAAAAAAAACAAACTTTTAGGGGTATTAATTATACTTCTTTGTCTTGTGGTATTAATAGGTGTTGCATTATTTGGGATTTATATTATGTCAAATGAAGAAGATAACATACAAACAAAAACTGCATTTATTGAGTCACCAACTGCATTACCTGCAACAACACCTTTACAAACAACTTCTGCAGAGATTGATTCAGATGTATCTTATTTATATAAGAATAGTAAACATGGTTTTAGTATTCAATATAAAGGGGATTGGAAGAAGCATACAAATATATTGAAAAACACAAATCTTTTGCTCTTGCCAAAAGACTCTGATCCAAACGATGTTTCAAGGGCTGGTCTTTCAGTGACAATTCAAGAAATGCCTCCTGAAGTGGAAAAAGTAGAACAACTGTTACAGGGATTTAATCTTATATATAATCAAATGTTCTATGATTATAAGCTTGAAAGTGTTTCATTGACACAACTTTCAGGATATGAAGCTCAAGAAATGTTATTTACTATTAAAATTGATAATAAAAAACATAGAATGATTCAAACACATTTTTTGAAAAACGGAAAAATCTATGCAATAAGTTATGGTGGGGTTGTTTCAGAATATAATCTGTACTATGATGATTATGAGGAAATGAAAAATTCATTCAAGATAACAAAATGAAAATAAATAAATCATATAGCTGGATGTATGTAATTTTAACTTATTTTATTATTACTTTAGTTGGTGGAATCTTTAGTTTATTTAATCAGAAAAAAAAAGAAGCCATGAGATTATTTTTAGGTAATAGTGGATTTTTACTTGATTTTTCAATGGATGTAATATTGTTGATTATATTATTATTAGTGGTAGTTGGAATTATACTTAAACTTAAATGGGCATGGAAATTATCTTTAATATTCGTTGCATTAATTGCTGTTGGAATTATTATTGGAACAATAATTGGGGTGGCAATGCCTGGTAAATTGTTAGAATCAATGGCTACTGTTTATGATATGGATATTAGTTTTATTCCTAAAATATTATTCTTAATGACATCTATAATTGGCACAATATTTAATTTAATTTTATGGGGATTAATTGGGAGGTATATCTATAGGAATAAGAAATTCTTTAAAAAATAATTATTTCATCTCTTTATGTTCATAATTTGTTTTATGATCAACAAATTCTAAATTATAATGGTCATAGTAATTAGTTTTAGTAAACCATGACATGAATCTAGATTGCATTTGTCTGCTTGCTAAAATTTGTTTAGCAGGTGGCAAATTTAAAATTATTCCTAAGAACTTTCTTAAAATATCATAAGTCCATAATTTATAATTATCTACTAATAAATTTTGTAATTTCCCTTCATTAATTGCTGATAACACAAATCTTTCAAATGCATCTTTTGGAACAAAGTTTCTTTGTTTTCTTCTTTGCATTTCCATTGATTGTGCAGGACAAAATCTTGTACAAACACTGCAACCTAAACATTTTTTTGTATCAATTATTGGTCTTCTATTTTTCATTTCAATAGCATCAACAGGACATTTTTTAGCACATAAACCACATCTTTTACATTTGTCATAATCAATTTTACATAAATAATTACTGCTAACTCTTGGAGCACATCCTAATTTTTTATATGCTAACAAAGCTTCACAACAACAACCACAACAATTACAAATCCATGATGCTCTATCTTGAACATTATCACCAACTTGTACAAGACCATCTTTAATACATTGATTTAATAATTTCATTGCCTTTTTTTTACTTATTTCTTTAGCAATGCCATGTTTTGCTAATGATTTAGCTGCATTATTAAAACTTAAACAAACTTCTTGTGGTTTATCGCATCCTTTACTTGCAGAATTCATCTTATATCTACAATAACAAGTTCCTACTGTAACACATGTTGCATTTTCAATTACTTTTGTTGCACGTTCATAATCTAGAATAACACCCTCATGTTTTTCTACTGTATCTTCTTGAACAAAAACTCTTGCAATGTTAGGTTCTAATGCTAAAACTTGTTTTATGAAATCTTCTTCAACATTTATGTATTGATGATATAATTCTGATAATAATTTTCTATCAAATTTACCATCAGTTCTCATTATTGAGAATTCAAAAAAACCAGCCATTGTTGGTGCTAAAATATACTCTTGATTATTTCCTTTTTTAATATCTAATAATAATCCTTTATCAGCTAATTCATTTAATACTTCTTTTGCTTCTTTTTCATGCATATTCCAAATTTTAGCTGCTTTTTTTGCTGAAAACAAGTTAATTGGTATTTGAGAAACTAATTTTGCTTCTTTTTCTGTGAATAAATGTTCAATAATTTTAAATAAAGCTTCAGAAGCAGGTGCACCTTGTGGTGATTTCTCTAATCGCTTTTGTAAGGCTTTGTAATTTGGAGATGGTGTATATGTCATATGGTTATTGTGTGAGAAATAGTTTAAATGTATTTTGGTTGTTATATGCACACTTTTATTAAATAACAAAAAACAACAACATCATAGGCACGGACGGACATTTTCCTGTGGAAAATATCCTACTCGTCTTCGACTCGCCCGGCCATGTTGTTGTTTTTTGTCCTCAAAATATCAAAAAATATATAAATAAGTTCAACTTACTTGAACTAAGGTGAACTAATATGGTGCAAGCATTAGTACAAATTAATGAGAATACTAATAGGGTATTGAATGTTGTGAAAGCAAAATTTGATCTTAAAGATAAAGGTGAGGCAATAGAACTTGTTGTGAATAAGTATATTGAAGAAGAAGAACCTGATTTAAGGCCTGAATTTATTGAAGAAATGAAAAGAATAGAGAAACAAAAGAGTATAAGGGTTAAAGATTTTGCAAAACGATACGGATTAAAAAAAGAATAATATCTCTGTAGGTACCCAGTCATAAACATAATCATGATGACCATAATTATGTACTTCTATAACTCTTTTTTTATGATTTGTTTTAAATATTAAAACAAAATGCTTATCAATATGAACTCTATTATATTTTTGTAATGGTTTCTTGAGGAATTTATATTCATGAAATGGATTAGAACAAATTTCATTAAGTTTTTTATTTATGGCTTGCATCCTATTTGGATCCTTTTTTCCTAACTTAAAAAAAATCTTATCAGCTTTTTGTTTTACTTCTAAATCATACATTATATTTTTATGAATCTAACTTCTTAATAAATCTATTTGACACTTTTTCCGACGACATTGTAAATCTTTCAGAGTTAATTGAAAACAATATTTAAAGTGTAGAAATAAAGTTGAAAGAATTACGAAAATTGCGGAAGATTTTCAATGATGTGACTTTAACACATTCTTTGTGAACTCTACTATAAGATTAGATTCTTGAACCCATAAATCTTCTAGCTCTGGTAATAACATATGTTGGTATCGATTACATTCTATTAATCCATGACCTTTGTAATCTAGTTTAATTCCTGATAATTCACCTCTACCAACATAACTCTTTCCAAGATCATTTATTCTTTCAATACTATCCATATCAAAATTATCCTTTATTTTCAAATATTCACTAATATCTAAAATAATTTCATATCTTAATGCATATTGTGGTATTCCATTCAATAATTGAGTTGTGTCATGAATAATTCTAGCCATCATTGAGTCAGGTTCACCATCATCTATAATGGGTTCAGCACGTAAATTAGTTAGATAAGTTTTTTCACCATGATCATAAAATCTAATACATGCACCTTCTGCAAGCGGAATTGAATTTTCTTCCTCAATTAATGAATTAAGGATATAAGCTGCTGTTTTACTATTTAAAAAATTATGATAAGCATTTGCTATATGCTTTGCACCAATTGTTTGGAACATTGGTGTTGGATCTATAATTGTTTCATCAGGTGTTCTTAGAAAGAAATGTATATTAAATATTCCTAATTCATCTTGACCAGTACAGATCTCAGTTTCAATACCATATTCTTTTAATTTTTTTTGTGCAAGAATAGCACCTGGTTTACAATCATAATGTTCTGGATCTAATCTATCAAAGTCATCAAAGAAATAAGCATCATCTCTAAATGTAATAGTGTGTCTAAATCTTTCACCTAGGCCAAAGTGTTCTGGTTTAAGATAATCTCTTAATATTTGTTCTATTCTATCTGTCATAAAGAAAGGAATGTTGGTAGGATATTTAAATATTATCTAATTAATAAGGTAATTATGTTTTAAATTGCATCAATCTCTGCCATTGCATCTGATATTACACTCTTGCAACTTCTTAGTATATCCCTTAATCCATCATCTCTTGTTGACTTCTTAATCTGTCCGATTTTATCTAACATTTGTCTATAAAATCTAATAACATCTCCTTCTGATAAATTAGTTAATTCAAGAACATCAAATACATTTTTACCATGGTAAATTGGGTGAATAAAAGTAGTTACATTTTTTAGTTGTCTAAATTGTTTAGATTTTTTAAGGAAAACTTCTTGATTAACTGCTTTTATTAAACTATTAAGAAAATCACTAGCAAATTCTTTGTAAAGCTGTGTTTTTTCTCTTGGTTCATAACATAAACAAGCAATTAAAAGTAATATTTGATACTCATTTAATTGTTTGTAAAAATCAGTTGCAAATATTTCCCCTGTTAATATCTCGTCAGCATAAATTGTAGAAGCAAACTCACCCTTTTCAGTTAAAATATTCTCTTTTGTTATATAATCCATACTTAATAATCTTTTTTTGATTGCATTAAATCTGCTAATGATATAATTACTTTTTCCTGTACTATTATGATATTTTTGATAAGTAAAAAAATTCATTGATAAAATTATGTCTATTTCCTTTTGATTGTGTTGCTTAATTAAATTTAATACTGTATTTGTTGATAATCTAAATTGGGATTTGATTGGTTCAACATCTTTATCCGTGATTTTCTTGTATAAATGGTAGTCATAATCTCTTCTATCAATCATTGCATATGAAAAACCTATTTTATCAATTCCTCTTCTACCTGCTCTTCCTGCAATTTGAAAATATTCTTTTGAATTTAGATAACGAAAGCTAATTCCATCAAACTTTCTTAATGCTTCAAAACAAACAGTCTTTGCAGGCATGTTAATTCCTACTGCGAATGTTTCTGTTGTGTATAATACTTTAATTAAACCTTCTGAAAATAATTCTTCAACTAATTCTTTAATTATTGGTAATAATCCTGCATGGTGAAAACCAATTCCATATGGAAGTGTTTCTTTTAATGCTCTTGTTGATGTTAAATGGTTTATTTCAGGTGGTGAATTTTTTAATTTTTCTCTGATTTTTGAAATAATATTAGTGTTTATTGGGAATAGATTTTTCTTTTTTAACTCTAATGAATTATTTTGACATTTCATTCTTGAGAAACAAAAGAAAAAACAAGGTAGTTTATCTCGAATTTCTTCAATTAAAGCAACATGTGATGGTGCTTTAGTACGTTGTCTTCCAACTCTCCTTTTTCTACCTCTCATTTCAGGAATATTTGCAATTTCTTTTATATCTCTTAATGTTGTTATTCCTAATTCCGCATCAAAAAACTTTCTTTCTAATGGAACATTTCTAATCTCATTCTTTACTACTTCAACTTCATGTTTTTTTACATTCTGTATCCATGATGCAAACTCTTGTGCATTTGGGATTGTAGCAGATAAACATAGAAATCTTACATGATCTTTTGAAAAAATAATTGATTCTTCCCAAACATAACCACGTTCAATATCATTTATGTAATGGATTTCATCAAAAATAACATAGCTAATCTCATTAATCATTGGATCATTGATTAAGGCCATGTTTCTGTAAATTTCAGTAGTCATGATTAATACTGGGGCTTCAGGATTAATTACAATATCACCTGTCATTAAGCCAATGTTTTCTTCACCATGATCTTTTGTAAATTCTTTATACTTTTGATTAGATAGAGCTTTGATTGGAGCTGTGTAAATTACTTTTTTCTTCTTTTTTAATGAGTCAAAAATAATATAATCAGCAATTAATGTTTTTCCAGAACCAGTAGGTGCAGAAACAACAACACTATGGTTATTATCAATAGCTTGAATTGATTCTTCTTGAAATTTGTCTAATGTAAATCCTTTGAATTCCATTTTATATTGGTATAATCTTAATACCTTCTTCTTCTGGTAAAATTGTAACTTCTTTATTATTTTTGAAATTATATCTTTTAACTAATTCCTTTGGTATTCTTAGGCCTAGGCTCATTCCCCATTTTGACAATTTAGCATGAAACTTTTTCATCTCTCTATATTCTTGTGCAACTTCATGTAACTGTTTCATGTCAACTATTTCTTCTTTGCATTTATTACATTTAAAATATTTATAACCAACTCCTTCTGGTGTTTTTGCTCTTAATTCCTTCATTTTTCCTTTACATTCTGAACATGTTTTCATTTTATCCTCCCTAAAGCATACGCTTTAGTGGGATCCTAAAAATTGGTCTTAATCAATTTTTATGATTTCACCATGATTGTTATGATTTTAATTTTTGTACCAATTATTTCACCAACACAAATAACTATTCCTCTTTTGTATTTTTTATAAAATTTTAAATGATTTTTACTGAATTTTTTTATCTTTCCTCCTTTAATTGTTGCTTCAACAATATCTGGAGTTATTCCTCTTTGCATTGCTCTTATTAAAGCATGTTTTTTTATTTCAATGTCAAACAATGATATCTCCATTCTTTCCTCCAGATATCACATGATATTATATGATATCATTTGATATTTATATATTTTTCGGTTGAAAACTTTCCGAAAAGCTGAATATTTGATTTGTGTGTAGAATAAGTATGTGTGTTTTAAACTTTATATATTTTTCTCGACGAGAATTGGAAGATTTCCGACTATTTGCTAAAAAAGAATTCATAATCTTTATTGTCTATTTTACTCTGTTTATCTGTGAATTTAAATGTTGTTCTATTTCCGATCTTGATTTCTTTGTCTAAATCAACATCTGCTAGCTCGTTTAAGTTGATAGCAGGGTCTTTAAATTGAATATCTGCTATTTTATGTATATGTGCATATCTTATTGGTACTTTTGCTGAAAAATCTTTGAATTCTGTTACTATTGTATCTTTTGTTGCTATGAAATTGTTTGTAATTAATGTAGAAACATCATTTAATGATAAACTAACTTTTGAAGTTATTGTATTTTGTTTTATTTTATATTGTGGGAATGTTTTCCAATCTGGGTTTATTAAACTTGGTAGGTATAAATTTGCTTTTTCTTCTGTTTGTTGTAATGTTGGTAAACCTAATTCTTGTTTTCCATCTTTTCCTAGCATGTATACAGTACATGTTAATGCATTTCTATGAATATTGTTTATGTATGTGTTTAGTTCTGGGAAATTATTACTATCTTCAGATGCTTCTATATACTTTGAAATGAAAATTAATATTAAGATTGCTCCAACTACTAATATCCCTATTATTATAAACATTGCAACTTGTGCTTTATTCGCATTTCTCAATTTCATATTCTTGTAAGTCCTCAGTTGTTATTATTGTAGTAAATGGATTGTCAGGATCAAATATTAGATTGTTATTATTGAATAAGATTGGTCTGTGTTTTGGGTTAATGTCTGCAAAATATTCAATTATGAAGTTAGGATAATTTGGAGTATAATATATTCTTGCAATTCCATCTTTTTCTTCTATTTTGAAGTGGTTGTTGTAAATATTTGCATTTTCTCCACTTAATAAGAAAAGTTCAATCATGATGTTGTTTTCATCCATGAATAATTGAGCATGATTGTCTGAGAAACTTTCATATACAGGCATTAATAATTGATTTCTTCGTTTGTATGTTACTTTTCCTTTTAATTCGATTTTATTCATTATTTTATCTATGAATCCGCAATTATTGCAAAAGCTTATTTCAGGATTATTTTCAGATTCATGGTTTCTTAAGAATAGTAAGAAATCTTCTGCTTCTATGCTGAAATCTTTGTTTTTAATATTACTCTTTTCTGTGTAAGATGAAGATTTCATTTCAATTGTTGTAAAACCAAAATGGTTTATTGTTGCAGCTGTTGTTGAATTAGTTGTTATAATAGAAGTATGGTTAGTGAAGGTTGCAGTTAATGTTCCCTTACTTATTGAGAATGATTGTGGTAAGTCTTTGCTTGCAATTATAGAATTCCCTTCAAATGTAATGTTGTTGTCTAAGCAATCTTTTATATTTAGTTTATTTGTTTTTGCGAATACTTTTGTTTCATCTATAATAAATTCTGCATTTTTTATATTTGTTAATTCTAAACAATTAGAGTTTAATAAGTCTGTTTTAGATGTTGTGAATTTAGTTGCTTCTTGGCTAAAGTCATCTATATTGATTGCTTCAAACTGATCTGTTTTAAGATAATCAGCATGTTCAAAGTCTAAAACATCATTGAAGAAGTTTAGATTATCTACATTTGTTAGGATTGTTGTGCCTACTTGAAGTGCATCAGCATGTTTAATGTCAAATGAACCAGTTGATTTAGTCTGTGAGAAGTCTGTTACGCCTGTAGCTATTACTCCATTTGATTCTAATGAATCTGCTGAATCAACAGAGACAGTATTTTCTGTAATGACTAGGTTTTCTACGTTTGTGTATGAATTATCATCTTCTTTGACTGTGTCTTTAGAATCTAAAGTTGCCATTCCTGGCTGAGTTGTAACTGTTGTTCCAATTTTCATCCCAACCTTAGAACCATAATTTGTATTCGCTTCAGCATCAGTCTGTAATGTGGCACCTTGTGCATTTCCATTGGTGAAGGCTTCTTGTGCTGCTTCAACTGAATCAATATTACCTTCAGGATTTTCTCCAGTATCAAAATCAGAGTTTACAAATGGAATTAGAAATAATAAGAGAATTATTAATATAAGTGTGATAAAACCTCTTTTATACATTATTTATAATTATATAATACTACTATTAATATATTTTGCTACTAATGTAAACATTTTATTAAGATTTTGATGTGTTGAAATGCCACTTATAACCCTTTCAGTTACATCAGGGAGGTCTGAATTTTTATAAATAACAATTGCAGGTGTTTTTTTGATACCATGTTCTTTGAACATTTTAATTGTAAGATCATTTGGTGTTGAATCACTTTCACTAAGTTTGTATGCATAATTATCAAAATTAGATCCAAACTCTTGGCTAAATAATCCTGCTAAAACACTTAATCCTTTAGAACCTAATGCTCTATTATTATAAAAAACTACCATTACATGTTTATCGGAATCATATACTTTTCTTTGATAAGAACTATCATCAACTGAGCCAATACCATATTCATCTAATACTTGATCAACTGTGTCATAACCAACTAATCTTTCAAATTCTGTTTCAGAAATTGGTGCTTTTTCACTTGCATCTGCACTTGCAATCAATTCTAGCCCTTTATCTACTACTTTAGGTGTAGATAAAGCTAAAGGAACTGCTAATAAACTTTGTAAAAAGCTTCTTCTATTCATTTTAACTTATATTACACACTTCTAATATTTATAATTAGTCCTTTTTAGGCTTTTTAGTCATTGCCTATATAGATTTATTTCTTAAACACACTTGGACATAGTTCAAAAAACTCATTTTCAAAACGTTTTTTTTAATTTTCTTGATTGTATTTCATAATAACATCTGTAACATCTTGTCCTATAATATACCTTTCCTCTTTTTTTTTAGGTGTTTTACTTCTTTTTGTACTTAAGGTAACCTTACCAGATAATATATCATCAACACTAACTAATTGTTCTGAATCAGCATTTTGATCACAATCAAATCTTACTGGTTCAATTCTAGGTGTAGGTTCAGGATTATGTTCTTGATTGTATTTCTTAACAAACTCTTTAATATCATGTTCTTGATTGTATTTCTTAACAAACTCTTTAATATCATGTTTTGGTTCATAAACAGGTTCTTGCATACATGTACTAAAAGCTGTAAGAACAGGTTCTTCTTCTACAGGTTCTGGATCATAAACAGGTTCTTGCATACATGTACTAAAAGCTGTAAGAACAAGTTCTTCTTCTACAGGTCCAGGATTATAAACAGTTGGTTCTTGCATACATGTACTAAATTTATCTGTTTTACTTTTTTTTGTACTTAAGGTAACCTTACCAGATAATATATCATCAACACTAACTAATTGTTCTGAATCAGCATTTTGATCACAATCAAATCTTACTGGTTCAATTCTAGGTGTTGGTTCAGAAGTATGATATTTCTTAGGTTTTTTAATAGATCTTGGTTCATAAACAGGTTCTTGCATACATGTACTGAAAGCTGTAAGAACAGGTTCTTCTTCTACAGGTTCTGGAGCAATGTAAAGAGGTTTTGCGATTACATCAAATGATGGCCAGAATCCTTTCCCTAAAATTTCTAAGTTTGTATTTAATTCTGATACTATTACTCTTGGTTTACATGAAGGTTCTAGACCAGGTGTGACATAATTCATAAATCTATTACCTATTGGAACAACAGGTTCCATATCATCAACAGGAATTTGAGGCATGATTAGTTCTGGCTTATAAACATAATCAGGTATTGTTCTACATGTTGATAAATCACTTAAATCAACATCAGAAATTTGAGATCTGGTTGGGTTTAATAGTAATCCTTGATTTAAAAGTCTATCTCTTAAACTCAAAACTGGTTCATCATCATTGGAACTAGAAACTCCAACACTTTTTCTATAATTTGGTAAATATGTTTCAATTGGATCAACAAAATCAACTGTTGGTTTTGTTACACCACAACTAGCATATAATAATTCATTAACATCAACTAAAGGTTCTGGCTTATGAACATAATTAGGTCTTATTACATGTGTTGATGAATCACTTAAATCAACTGATGGTTTTGGTTTATATCTTTCTTGTTTAATGCTTTTCCATAATGGCACTGATTCATCTGTGATAGAAGGTAGGAAATCAGTAACAGATCGTCCTGGTAATCCAACTTTAGCAAGTAATTGTTCTTGTGCTTTTTTAAAAATATCATAAGCAGATTCACTATTATCAGTTAAATCTGGTACAGAAGAATATCTATTGCCAAGATTTAATCCAACATTAACCGTAGAAACAGGTTTTACCATCCTTTCTTGTGTATATCTTTTCCAATCTGGAACATCATCATCTACACTAGGTTTAGACCATTTTAATTGATCTCTGTTTGAACGATCTAAAAGGCCTGGAGTAAGACAAGAATCAACCCAGGAATTACCTAGTAATAAATCACCTGGTTTAAGTAAATGTTTTCGTTCAATATAATTTGGAG